>Ga0209826_1000285_pt1 | contig 36937 bp, 35 predicted proteins | sample GOMGulsemesocosm_5_FD_184637 | JGI IMG/M metagenome (GOLD analysis project Ga0209826, IMG submission 184637) | Methane-oxidizing microbial communities from mesocosms in the Gulf of Mexico - GOM15C Gulf of Mexico (SPAdes) (version 2) | ecosystem: Environmental > Aquatic > Marine > Cold seeps...
GGCGTTGGGTGAGCGCCAAGCCGAGCGTTTTGTGCGCGCCTTTTTGCGCGATGCCGGTCAGATGCGGCGCTCACGCAGCGGCGGTAGTCGCGGTATTTTCTGTGGTGAAACCGTGACCGAGCAAAACAGTGTGCTCGACTATGTCACGCTGAACGAGGCCGACGGCGACCAGTGGGTGCTGCACCTGACGACGCAGGGGCAGTGCCTGCTCAGTGGTGATCAGCAGCGTTTACTGGGCCCCGGGGAGCTGGTCCTACTGCCGCCGGGTTATCGCTGTGAGTATCAACGGGCGCCCAGCTGTGCACGTTGGGTGCATCGCTGGGTGCGCTTCAGCGCGCGGCCCGACTGGCTGGAGTGGAGCGCGGCGCTGCGCAGCCCCGATCAGTTAATGGTGTTAGCGTTGGGCGATCAACAGTTGCGTGCGGCCAGCAGTGCGTTTGAAGATTTACTGCTGCAGTCGGCCGATGGTGGCGAGCGCATGCTGCGCATGCAGCACAACCGTATCGAGTACCTGCTGCTGTTGAGTGACGACAGCGTTAGCGAGCAACAGCCGATCCTCGACAGCCGCGTTCAGCAGGCGATGGCCTTTACCCTGCAGCATTTCGCTGAGGATTATCAGATTGAAACCCTGGCGCGTGAATGTCATTTATCGACGGCACGCTTCTCGGCTCTGTTTAAGCAGCAGCTTGGGGTCTCTCCCATGCTTTGGCGCGATCAGTTGCGCATCCGTGAGGCGAGGCAGCTGCTGCTCCGCAGCGCCGACTCCATTGCGCGGGTGAGCGAGGCGGTGGGTTACGGTGATCAATTGCACTTCTCGCGGCGCTTTAAACAGTTGGTTGGGATCAGCCCACGGCAGTATCGGCAAACTATGGGTGGCTAGAGTGATTCACTTCTTGGGTATTGCTCCGTCGCATTTGGATGTGTCTGAATATGCTCAAGAGACACAATAAAGCTGACCTCTTTGCTGCTTCAGTGTTTGTGATACGCGGCCGGCACGACTAGAATCCACATCCCCTTCGAACGATGACCTGCCCATGGCCACCAAGAACACGCTGCACCCACGTAACCAACACAACGAGGGTTATGATTTTTCCCGTTTGGTCGCTCAATCTCCGGCGCTTGAGGCTTTTGTGAAACCCAGCCCATCTGGCCAGTTGAGCATTGATTTCCATGATGAAAAGGCGGTGCGGGCGCTTAACAGTGCGCTGTTAAAAAACCACTATAAGGTGAACTTCTGGGATATTCCGCCCAACTACCTATGCCCGCCCATCCCTGGCCGCGCTGACTATGTGCACTACCTGGCGGATTTGTTGGCCGCTGAGAACAACCAAGAGATACCGCGTGGGCGCAACATCAGAGTATTGGACATTGGCACAGGCGCTAACCTGGTCTACCCACTGGTAGGGCAAGCGGAGTATGGCTGGCACTTTACCGGCACGGACATAGACGCCACCTCGATCAAGGTGGCCGAACAGCTTTGTCAGTTCAACAAACTGAAGATCACCCTGAAGCTGCAAAAAAAGCGCAACGATATTTTCCGCGGCGTGATAAACCCGAGTGATGGTTTCCACCTCACTATGTGCAACCCGCCTTTTCACGCCTCCCAGGAGGCGGCCAGTAAGGGCACGGAGCGCAAGTGGAAGAATTTAGGCAAGGAGCAGCACCTAGGTAAAGGCAAATCGGACAAACGTAACTTCGGCGGCCAAAATACCGAGCTCTGGTGTCCCGGCGGCGAGGTGAAGTTTATTGCCAATATGATCGAGCAGAGTGTGGAGTTTGCCGAGCAGTGCCTGTGGTTCACAACGTTGGTGTCGAAGAAGGACAACCTCAAGCCGCTCTACAAAATACTGGAAAAAGCGGGGGTGGCCGAGGTGAAAACCGTGAACATGGCGCAGGGCCAAAAGGTCAGTCGCTTTATTGCTTGGAGCTTTATCAAGAAGTCGCAGCGTGGCCTATAACGTTCTATTGAATGCCGCGTGAAGGGTTTCCCGAAAAGTGCAGGGAAACCCGTCTGTTTTACACGTTACTAAGTCTTACTTAACGCGATGCAGGGCGCAGATTTTATTGCCGGAAGGATCACGTAAATAGGCAAGGTAAAGCTGTGCATGGGGGCCTGTACGCATGCCTGGAGGCTCTTCACAGGTGGTGCCGCCATTGGCGAGGCCCGCTGCGTGCCAAGCGTCGCCTTGCTCAGTGTTTTTGGCCGAAAAGCCTACGGTGCTGCCATTGCCATTGCTGGCTGGTTCGCCATCGATAGGACTACTTATTGCGAAGATACCGCTGTCTGTGAAGTAAAAGCAGCGGCCCATTTCATCGATAACACCGGGCGCGTAGCCCAGTGCGCCTAAGGTTGCGTCGTAGAACTTTTTTGACACTTCAACGCTGTTTGCGCCAACCATAATATGACTGAACATTCTAAATTCCTTGTTTGAAAATCACACATTGCACGTCGCGCTCTGGTCTTGATGGCGCAGCCATGACACCTGTAAAAACATCACGATCATAAACACTATGAAAATGAATAAGTAGGTGTTTCCCCTATATGAGCGATTAAAAACGGTGACTGGCAAGTCAGAAGAAAATAGCGGCCGCTGATAACGTTCACGGGTAATTTATCGCACAAATTTACCGCTAGGAGTTAAAAGGCCAGGCAAGCAATGCTTGGCTGGCCATTTTTATTTACTTCTAGAAAACTCAGCGCCTCGCGTTGAATCCGCCAGTCCTGTGGTGTTAGACCTGAGGTAATAGACTTAATTTACTTGTCTAGAACAGTGCCGCAATGAATAACCACAGGCAGCTGCCAAACGCTACGGCAAAGCTCAGTGAGCGCAGAGGCGCTTGACCGGCAATGTAAAACAGAGCGTGTAAGACCCGCGCGCTGATAAACATGGCTGAGGCTAGGTTAATTGTTTTTGCATCGACGCCCATGATATTGGCTATAAACAGCGCGGCGGCAAATACAAGTAACGCCTCCCATGCATTAAGCTGCGCGGCAACGATACGTGCGCCGGGGCCCTCTAACTGACCGGCTTGTGCTCTGGGTTGATTGACATTGACGGAACCAAATTGCTTAATCCGAAAATAGACGGAGCCGCCAGCTAGTAGGTAGGGCAGCATCACGGCGATAAACAAGCAATACAATGCAGTGGTTGTGGGTATTATCATGGGTTGTTCCTTTTGTGTTTGTAGGTGGTGTGAAAGGTGATATCTGGCTGGCAAGTGGTTGGTTTAGGTGACAAGGCCCGCTTGGCTTAATAGCTTGTCGATGACAGGTTTACTCTTTTCTATTTCTTCAGCAAAGGCCGAATGCTGCCAAACGCGCTTTAAGTAATGGGCGAGTTGTGGCCACTGCTTTTCATCTAGGTCGAACCCTGCGTAGTGGGCGTTTAGTAAATGTGAGGCAATGGATATATCCGCCACGCTCAGTGCACCGAATAAAAAGTTGTGTTCAGGTGCACCTTTACTACGCTCGCCAATCAGTGAGGTGACTTGTTGTTCTAAGTAGTCCAGTGCGGGGGGCATGTCGTCTTCTATGTTTTTGGCCACGAGTTCTTCATCTGATGGTGTATTCAACAGCGCGGGTTTTATCACCCGCTGGAAAAATAGACCCGGTCCACACACACTCACAAGTTTTGTATCTGCGTATTCTTCTAGCCACCGTGCTTGGGCTTTAAGCACTGGGTCGGCGGGGTAGGCGGGTACCGTTGCGTAGCGATCTTCAAGGTATTCACAGATAACCGATGAGTCTGCCAAGCCAACATCGCCATCGCTCAAGGCCGGCACTTTCAGCAGTGGGCTAATAGCGGAAAAGTCAGTGTCCGATGCATCGGCAGGCATGGTTGGGATGACGTCAAAAGGTATTTTTTTAAGTCTTAGCGTCACCGCTACTTTTCTAACGAAAGGCCCGATGGGCACGCCGTAGAGTTTGATTGTTGGGTTGTTGAGTGTTGTATCGTTCATGATGATTCCTTGGGTGTGGTGTTAAAGTACGAGCGTGAATTCCTTATCACGTTCGGATGAAAGTTTTCCAGCGGGTTGTTTTCCCCGATGGACCAAGCGCAAATGCAACTTAGGTGGCTGTAAGGCAAGCCCGTTTCTCGGTGCCAGGTATTAAAGGCCGTTTGTATTAACCTAAGGTCGCCTTTGCTGGTGGGACTTGTCCTTATTTGCACACCCGCTGCTTGTAAGCACCGCGTAACATCCTTACTCAGAAGATAGGTGTCGATGCCTAGGTTGCGTAATGTGCGAGGTCCGGTATTTCCCCCTAGGCGATCGCCCCGTCGTTTCCACAAACTGAATAATTCGATGAGGTTATCGGTTGGCCAGTGCTGTACTGAGTGAGCAAAGCTTTCTTGTTGTTCTTGTTCAAGGTCCAAAATCATTCGAGCATTTTTGGGGACACCGTAAATTTTTTTATGGTTGCGAATGATGCTGACGTCGTTACTGATGGATTCGAGTTGTTCGTCGCTCAGGCGTACGAGCTTAAGCGGGTCAAAGGCTAGGAATACCCGCTCAAAGTCGGCCCATTTTTGATTGACCACCCGCCAGATGAAACCTGCTTGAAACACACTGCGAGTCATTTCGGCTAGGTAGCGGTCATTGCCGAGGGCGGCCAGTTGTTGTTGGCTTGCCAGTGGAGGCAAGGCTCGCAGCAGGGCGGCTTTACCGCCTTTGCGTTGCTCTGCGCGTTGTAATATTTCCGCAAACTTGTCCATTGGTGACGCCAGTGTCGTTGAGTTAGGCGTATCCTAGGCTTGTATTGATATAAGTAATATTCAATAATTTAATCTAAAATAGAAAGAATAACTTATGGGTGTTGGCCGGTGAATCTTAATAAATTGCGTGTATTTCTTCAGGTTGTGGACAGTGGCAGTATCAGCCTAGCGGCGCAGGCGTTGTTTCGTACCCAGCCAGCGATTAGCGGCGCGCTTAAGGATTTAGAGAGGGAAATGGGGCTGGTGTTGTTTGAACGTCGCAACGCTAAGATCTTTATAACCCCCGAAGGCCGTGAACTTTACGAGTTTTCCCAGCCGCGTATTCGTGAGATTGACGATAGGGCTGATCGTATGCGGGCCAATTTATCCGAACTGTCCGGTGTGATTCGACTCGGCATTTTGCATGATTTCAGTAAACATTTATCGGCTGGTGTTGTAGACGGATTTCGAAAAGATTACCCAAAGGTGCGGTTTCAGCTCTACTCGCAGTCAATGGAGGAGCTGGAGGCATACATGCTCAATGGATCGTTAGATTACGCCTTGATGGTGGCATACCAGCGCCGTGAGCAATTTGAGATAGTGCCGTATATGAACTTTCACCGTGAGCCGATGGCAGCCCCCAGCTATTTAAAACGCATTGCGGCGCTTACTGAATACGAAGATTTGTTGAATACGGATCACCTGGCGCTGGGTGAACGATTGGGTTCCCTGCGCATGTGGTACCAAAAGAATGGAAAAAAGTCTTTCGATACCGCTGTCGATAAGATTCGACCAGCCATTACCGCTGAAAATATGCAGGTGTTTAATGATTTGGTTGCGCAGGGCTTGGGGGTCGGTTTGTGTTATTCCGAATTGGTGCAGACAGAAATAAACCGGCGACAGTTGGTGCGGATTTTCCCCGACGCCAAGCCTCTTATTATTACGCTGGACATCAGTCGCCGTAAAGTTCGCTCTAGCAGCTTATTGATGGATACGTTTTGGGCCTACATGCAAGGCCGCGCCTCTGTGTCGTAAGACACAGCGCTAGCCGTGGCTCAAGACTGGTTGAATATCTTCAGGTAGTGATTTATTTTTTCTGACGATGCTGTTTCTGGGCTCAGCTTATCGGCAATTGTTAGTGACGCCTCGAGCAGGGTGAGGGATGAATATTCCGCATCGCTCAGTGATTTGGCTTCTTCCGAGTTACGGTACTGACTGAGCTCGGCAATCACACCCTTAATGTTGATGGCACTGGGTTTGGCGGCATCAAGTTGGTCGATGATGCTTTTGGCTCTATCAAGGGTGTCAATCAGGCTGTGTGTGGGGGTGTCTTTCTTAAGCTGCTCGCTAAACTCACCGATAAATAGGGTGAGGTCTTTGAGTTGGTTGGGGCTGCTATCCTCTGCCGCTGAGACCGCCGTGCTCAGTCTGTCGGCCTCACTGTCGTTGATCAGACCGTACTCATGCAGCCGCTCAATAAACGTGGATGTTATCTGAAGGCTCTTCGGTCCCGATGGGAAAAACTCCTCATTCAGCTTTTGAATCTTTTGAGCCCTCGATGACAGCGCCACACTTTCTGTGGCGGCGGTTTTCTCTGTAACAGCCGGTGTTGCTTCAGTCTGGCTGTCTTTTGTGACGCTTGTCGATACCTGTTTTTGTGCCGCCGTATCAGCTGTCATGGCGGCGCTCTGATTGGCGGTGGCGCTTATGGTCTGCATGCTGGCGGCTTCTCAATTGATCTTCTGGGCTAGCGTGTGGCGGCAACCCATGTGCTTAAGGCTGACGCTTAGCAAAATAAAGCAAAAAACACACCAGAAAGCGCATAAGAAAAATTCCCCTAGGTTTGGCGCGCTAGCAAGGGGCTGGGGAATGCTTTTAAGGCCGGTTTACAAACCCGAGGACATGACCAGTAGGCGTTAGAGGCAATGCTTGTCTTACTCAGCGGCGAGAGTGTGCCGCCGGTGTTGTGAGCACCCCGTAGACCGCAGAATCATCGTGAATACGTTGCGTTTGAGCTCCGCCGCAGCGGAAGGCTGTTATTCGGCACGCTGGTAATCAGTGGGAGCAAGTCGTTGGTGGCTACGGCTATGGTGCTTAGATTTACTTCGATATCCCCGAACGTAGCGGCGTATAAAACCAATACCCCTCGTTTTGTCCGAAGAATAGTACTGTTCTGCTGGGGGTTGTGGTTTGAGATAGCTGAGGCAAGGTGACGGGCGCTGAAGTTCAACTGAATTTTAACCACGGTCCACCCAAAAGATCAGTTAGACAAGGTTATTGTTTCTTTTACCTGTGCACGCTTTTCGTTACTGCTGAGAGTAATAAAGAAATCTGCTCTTCCAGTGCATGTTTTAAATGCTGGTGACGTTTGTGTAAGGCGATATAAATAGGTATTTCGGCGCTGATCGGCTGTTTGTGAAACTTGTCGCTAAGCTTCAAAACATCAAGGACTCCTTCGACTGGGCCTCTAAAATCAATTAATACATCGGCATGCCCGCCGGCGACCATTTTTATTGCTTGTCTTTGGGTGGTGACTGAGGTACTTGTCAGTTGATTTTCTTGTAAGAACTTATTGATAATCAGCGTGCCGCAAATGAAGACAATACGTTTGTCTTTAAGGTCGGTTCTCGGGTTGAAGTCAGTGGCGAATGCACTCACTTGATACGCATGTATTTTACGCGGTGTTACCCACGAGCGCACGAAAAAGATGTTTTTGTGTTGGCTGCTGTAAATACGTGCTCTGGCGCAGTCGCCGTCAATTCTGCCCTGTTCCAGCTCAAAACCTACGCGGCTGTGAGGCATGTGCTGCAAGGTAAACTCATACCCTAGGTTACTCCAAATGGTAGTGAGATTTTTTTAAGCGCTTAAACGACGGGTAGTCAGGCTGAAAGGCGCAGCTAAAGGTAATGGACTGAGTGTTGCCGGTCGCAGTCGCCGCGTTCGGTTGTGTTTGTGGCGTGGCGGGGGCCGCGTCGACGGAGCAGCCTGCCAGCCAGATGATCAACAGTGTAGATACAAAGGGCAGGTATGATTGAATCTTCATGTAGAAAGAGTAGTACAGTTATCCTCAACACTAAACACGACTGGCTGCGCTGTCGCACCCTTTTCGGTGAGTTGTTGCTTTAACGCGCACTAGGCGGCTATCCATGGGCTGGGCGTTATCGTTAGCGGATCATTTTGAATACAGGTAACGCAATGATCCCACCGTGCCGGGGTGAGGGAGCCATCGGCGTTACCCTGAGTTTTTGAGTCGACAGCGCACAGCGCCTGGGTACTCAATTCGACTGGTGCAGCCGTTTTGGTCGTTAAGGGCTTTCATTGTGTTGCGTGTTCGGCTGCACTCACTGCTGGTTGTGGGTGTCTGCTTCTTTTCCATTCTCACCCTCCCGCGCGCTCTCCTTTGGCTGCTGAGCCCTTTCTATGGCTTCCTTGTGTCCGTGGCGTTGATCGGTATGCGTCAAATGACGCACGAGGTCTGGGCATTTGCCGAATGGTTTATTTCCCCTAGAAAAGAATAATAACGTTAGGTCTTAAAAATAAAACAACAGGGGAAAGTACCAATGATCAACAGTAAGAAAACGTTATTGAGCCTAGCAACCGCCGCAGTCGTGATGAGCAGCTTCGCCGCTCAGGCCGACGACGGTTTTCAGTTGAGTGAAAAACTGGCGGTCTCCGGTTTTATTGATTTTTCATTTACTAACGTGGACACCGACGGTACTGACTCCAGCTCTTCTTCCGGTCTAGATCAGTTTGAATTGGATTTTCTCTACACCTTCGACGACAAGCTCTCCGCCCAGGTGGATCTTGAGTACCAGGATGGAGCAGCCGACGAGGTGGATCTGGAGCAGGCGTTTATCAGCTACGCGGTAAACGATCAAGTCACCGTTAAGGCCGGTCGCTTCCTGAGCTATTCCGGTTGGGAGACCGAGGAGCCAACGGGGCTTTTGCAGTACTCAGGTACCGGTTACGCGCCTATCTTCTACGGTTACTACCAGCAGGGTGTGTCGGTGATGTACAGCGGTGAGGGTTACACCTTTGCGGCCTCGGCTATCAACGATCTTGATAACCCAGAAGAGCGTGATTCAGAGCAGATGGCCATGGAGTTGATGGCGGCCTTTATGCCAACCGAAGAGATCACAGTCAAAGGCTTCTACATGTCGGACAAGATCGACGGCACCGAAGAAGACAAAGAAAAGCTCAATGTTTGGGCTAGCTATGCCTCGGGTCCGCTGACGCTGGCGGCTGAATTCAACAGCGCCGAGAACTCTTATGCCCTAGGTACTGAGTCCGACGGTTATCTGCTGGTGGCTAACTATGCCTTCGATTCATTCGGCCTGACCGTGCGTTATCACGATTGGGATGTAGAAGTCGCCAACACAGGCGCTGCCGTTGAAGACATGAGCGGTATCACAATCTCCCCGAGTTTTGCGTTGAGTGAGAACCTACTGGTGGTACTTGAGTATCGCATGGATGAGAACCAGCTGACCGGCGCCGATACCAACACCTTCGCCGTTGAAGCGCTGGTGACTTTCTAAAGGTTTTCTCTCTAAAACATTTACTGACAAAAAATAGGATTTGATCATGAATATGAAAAAACTATTAAAAATCAGCGCGCTCAGCCTCTCGGTTGTTACGGCTATGGCCGTACAAGCCGGCGATACGATTAAAGTCGGTGTGCTGCACTCTCTGTCCGGCAGCATGGCCATCAGTGAGACGACGTTAAAAGACACCGTGTTGATGATGGTGGACGAGCAAAACAAGAAGGGTGGCCTACTGGGCAAGCAGTTGGAAGCCGTGGTTGTCGATCCGGCGTCTAACTGGCCGATGTTCGCCGAAAAAGCCCGCGAGCTGTTAACGACTGAAGACGTGGACGTGATTTTTGGTTCTTGGACTTCGGTATCGCGCAAGTCGGCCCTGCCAGTATTGGAAGAGCTTAATGGTTTGATGTTCTACCCAGTTCAGTATGAAGGTGAAGAATCGTCTAAAAATATTTTCTACACAGGCGCAGCGCCAAACCAGCAGGCCATTCCTGCAGTAGATTACTTGATGAACGACCTCGAAGTTGAGCGTTGGGTGTTGGCGGGAACCGATTACGTTTACCCGCGTACCACCAACAAAATTCTTAAGGCCTACTTAAAGTCAAAAGGTGTGGCCGATAAAGACATCATGGTGAACTACACGCCGTTCAGTCACTCGGACTGGCAGAGCATCGTTTCAGATGTGAAGAAGTTCGGCAGCGCAGGCAAGAAAACCGCGGTTGTCTCTACCATTAACGGTGACGCCAACGTGCCGTTCTACAAAGAACTGTCTAACCAAGGTGTGACCTCGGAACACATTCCAGTTATTGCCTTTTCGGTGGGCGAGGAAGAATTGTCTGGCATCGATACCGGGCCATTGGTTGGTCACATGGCGGCTTGGAACTACTTCCAAAGTGTCGAAAGTGACAAGAACGACGCGTTCATAGCCAAATGGAAAAGCTTCATAAAAGACGATAAACGTGTGACCAACGACCCGATGGAAGCGACCTATATTGGATTCAGCATGTGGGCACAAGCGGTCACCAAAGCCGGTACAACCGATGTTGATACGGTAGAAAAGGCCATGGTGGGTATTACTGTTGACAACCTAAGTGGTGGCACTTCAGTGATGAATAAAAACCACCACATCACCAAACCAGTATTGATTGGTGAAATCCAGTCTGACGGTCAGTTTGAAGTGGTTTGGGAAACCGACGGTTTGGTAGCGGGTGATGCATGGTCTGATTTCTTGCCAGGTTCTAAAGATCTTATCGCCGATTGGAGCAGCCCATTGGAGTGTGGTAACTACAACACCAAAACCAAAAGTTGTGGCGCTGCTAAGTAAGTGTTTTAACAGGTCATTCCTCTCAGTTTGACTGATGTAAGTATTGCCGCTGCGTTCTTTGATTCCTATATGCCTTTAAGGGTATACGGAAATAAAGGGCGCCGCGGATTTTTTGGTGAAGATACCGTTAGGGGGCTCTGAATAATTATGCCGGCGCTGGCCGTTAATTATTCAGAGCCTCCTTAGGTTATGCATGCATGAAGTTTGAAAGATAATGAGGTTCAACGTGAAACAAATTATGGCAGCGAGCTGCCTGTTACTGTTACTGCTCAGCAGTGGTGGGGCGATGGCCAATCCGGCGAGTGTTTCCGACGAACTAAGTAAGGTTCAACAGGCACAGGGCACTGCGCAGAGTGAGGTGGATAATACCGCTCTACTGAGTGCTGAAGAGAAAAACACGGAGTTGTTGCGACAGCTGACACAAACAAAATTAAGCAAGGTCGCCAAAATTCTCGAACAGTTGGAGGCTACTCAATATGCATCTGTGCGGCCACTCTTCCAAACCCTACTTGATGGCGCCCTCTATTATCAACGCGCTGATCTGCGTTTGTTGGCTATCGATAAAAGAGGCGATGGCACTCTTTTGGCGAATGATCTACTGAGCGGTGAAGCGCTTGGTGTTGTCTCTAAAAAAACCATTAAGAAAATCCGGGTGAACAACCGCTTGCGGGTATATCTGCGCGACGCGTTGTCGCGTTTAGCGCTTCAAGATGAGCGTGTTGAGGTGCGTGAAGCCGCCGTGCTGAATATGCTCGATAAACTTAAACCCACCAATGTTGCCACGCTAGAAGCGGCCGCCCGTGTTGAGACAGATGCGGGTGTAAAAACGCTGTTGCAGTTGGCGTTGGCGATGAACCGCTTGACTCACTCCGACCTGCGCGCTGAGCGCTTAGCGGCTATTGAAACCATGGCTGGTCGCCTTGAAAGTTCGGTGAGAAACCAGCTGTACACACTGGTCGAGAATGCCGCTGAAAGCGACGAGCTTGTGCAAGCCGCCGCCGAGAAAGCCTTGAAGGGTATTGACGGTAAGGTTACCGCTTTTGGTTATGTCGAGCAGTTGTTCTTTGGTTTGAGCCTCGGCTCTGTGTTGCTGTTGGCCGCCATTGGTCTGGCCATTACCTTCGGTGTAATGGGCGTGATTAATATGGCCCATGGCGAGATGATCATGATCGGCGCCTACGCCACCTTTGTGGTGCAGCAGTTGATGCCCAATTTCCTTGAGTACTCTATTTGGGTCGCCATTCCCGCGGCGTTTTTAACCGCCGGTTTGATCGGTGTGTTGATTGAGCGCTGTGTGATTCGTCATCTGCACGGCCGCCCGCTGGAAACCTTACTGGCCACATTTGGTATCAGTCTGATACTGCAGCAGGCGGTCCGTACCATTTTCTCGCCGCTCAACCAAACCGTTGTTACCCCCGAGTGGATGAGTGGTTCGCTGGAAATCAACGCCGTTTTATCGGTGACCTACAGTCGTGTCTATATCTTTATCTTTGCGCTCATGGTTTTTGCTGCTCTGCAATTGGTGATGAAGAAAACCTCACTGGGTCTGCAGGTGCGCGCCGTATCGCAGAATCGCAACATGGCGAAATCCATGGGTATACGCACCGATCGCGTCGACGCCATGACCTTTGGTCTGGGGTCTGGGATCGCCGGTATTGCCGGTGTGGCGCTCAGCCAGATCACCAACGTGGGCCCGAACCTCGGTCAGGCTTACATCATCGACTCGTTTATGGTGGTGGTGTTTGGTGGCGTCGGGAATTTATTGGGCACACTGTTCGCCGGTTTCTCGCTGGGCATTGCCAACAAATTTTTGGAACCTGCCACGGGCGCGGTGCTGGCCAACATCATTGTGCTGGTGTTCATCATCTTGTTTATGCAAAAGAAACCCAAGGGTTTGTTCCCACAAAAGGGGAGGGCGGCCGAATGAGCAATCTAATCAATACGTTTACGCGCTACCGTTTGCCGGTCAAGACTTCGTCGATGTTCGTCATCGTACTCTTCAGCGCTACACTGCTGGCCTCCATGGCGAACCTGTGGGTGCCGGTTGATTCCGCGCTACACGTAAGTACTTATACCATCACACTGTTGGGCAAGTACCTGTGTCTGGCCATGCTCGCGATGGCGGTGGATGTGGTCTGGGGTTACTGCGGTATTCTAAGCCTCGGTCACGGCGCGTTTTTCGCACTGGGCGGTTATGGCATGGGCATGTACCTGATGCGTCAGATCGGCGATCGCGGCGTCTACAGCAACCCGCTTCTACCGGACTTTATGGTCTTCCTCGACTGGGGAGAGTTGCCCTGGTACTGGTTGGGTATGGACAACTTCGGCTTTGCCATGTTGATGGCGTTGGCGGTGCCGGGTTTACTGGCCTTTGTGTTTGGCTGGTTGGCGTTTCGCTCCAAGGTCACGGGGGTTTATTTATCCATCATGACCCAGGCGTTGACCTACGCGCTGATGCTGGCTTTTTTCCGTAACGAGATGGGCTTTGGTGGCAACAACGGTCTTACCGACTTTAAAGAAATCCTCGGCTTCAATCTGCAGGCCGACAGCACCCGTGTCAGTCTGTTTATCGTCAGTGCGATTATGTTGGCCATCGGTTATGTGACCAGTCGATTTATCATGAATTCGCGCATGGGTCGGGTGGTCTTGGCGATTCGTGACGGCGAACCGCGTTCGCGTTTTCTCGGCTATCGCAGCGAGCGCTACAAGGTGTGGTTGTTTGTCTATTCGGCACTGTTGGCCGCCGTCGCTGGCGCGCTTTATGTGCCACAGGTGGGCATCATCAATCCGGGTGAGTTCTCACCGCTCAACTCCATTGAAGTGGTGGTTTGGGTGGCGGTCGGCGGGCGCGGCACGCTCTATGGTGCGGTCATCGGTGCACTGTTGGTTAACTACGCCAAATCGCGCTTCTCGGTGTTGATGCCCGAGGGTTGGATCTTCGCGCTGGGCGCGCTGTTTGTCTGGGTCACCTTGTTCCTGCCTAAAGGCATCGTCGGCTGGGTACAGGATCGGTTTTCCCCCGAGGTTGAAGAGCAGACAACAGAGCCAAACGAAGACAGAGGTGCAGACACGGCGCCCACTAATAAGGAGTTGGCGTCATGAGTTTTCTTGATGATGCGCTAGAAACGACCCGCGAGACCATGCGCCGCGACCAGGTGTGGCCCATGTTGATGCCCGACGCGCCCAAGGTGAACGTCGACAAGGATGTCATTCTTTATGTTGAAGGCCTCAGTGTTAGCTTTGACGGCTTCAAAGCCCTCAACGATTTAAACCTCTATGTGAATGACGGCGAGTTACGCTGTCTGATTGGCGCCAATGGCGCCGGAAAAACCACCTTGATGGATGTTATCACCGGTAAAACCCAGCCGGATGCTGGCTCTGTTTACTTCGGTCAGACCCTCGACCTACTGTCCCGCAAGGAGCCGGAAATTGCCCAGCTGGGTGTCGGTCGCAAGTTTCAGCAGCCGACGGTCTTCGACGCGCAAACGGTGTTTATCAATTTAGAATTATCCTTAAAGACCAATCAGGGGGTCTGGGCCTCACTCACCGCCAAGATCAGCCCAGAAGAAAGTGATCGCATTGATCAGGTGTTGAACACTATTGGTCTTAATGGCCAGCGCAATCGATTGGCCGGCGCTCTGTCCCACGGTCAAAAACAGTGGCTGGAAATCGGCATGCTGTTGGTGTCCCAGCCGCGTTTGCTGCTGATTGATGAGCCGGTGGCGGGTATGACCGCGCAGGAGGGTGAGCGCACCGCTGAGCTGTTACAAAGTTTGGCCGGTGAGCACACGGTGATTGTGGTCGAGCACGATATGGAGTTTGTGCGCAGCATTGCCCGTACCGTAACCGTATTGCACCAGGGCTCAGTACTGGCCGAGGGCAGTATGGACGAGGTGCAAAACAATAAGGATGTGATTGAAGTGTATCTGGGGAGTGAGGCGTGATTTCAATACAGAAGCTAAATCAAAAGTACGGCGGCACTCAAATACTTTGGGACGTCGACCTGGACATCGCGCCAGGCTCGCGAACCTGCATCATGGGCCGCAATGGCGTCGGCAAGACCACACTGCTGCGCACGTTGATGGGGCTGCTGCCCACCCACAGTGGCCAAATATTATTCGAAGGACTGGAAATTCAAAAGCAGCGCGCCGAGGCGCGCCCTTATATGGGCATCGGTTATGTGCCCCAGGGCCGCGATATATTTCCGTTGCTTAGCGTGGAAGAAAACCTGCAGGTGGGTTTGCCGTGTCGCAGCGACGGCGCGAAACAAATACCAGAAAAAATCTATGACTTGTTTCCTGTGTTAAAAGACATGAAACAGCGCCGCGGTGGCGATCTTTCCGGCGGCCAGCAACAGCAACTGGCCATCGGTCGCGCGCTGGCCACCGACCCTAAGGTGCTGATATTGGACGAGCCTAATGAAGGTATTCAGCCCAACATCGTCAAACAAATCGGCGATGTGATTTTACAACTCAACGAAGAAGACAACCTGACGGTGATATTGGTTGAGCAAAAACTGGGTTTTGCTCGGCGTATCGGTCAGGAGTTCCGGCTGATGGAGCGTGGCAGGGTTGTGGCCAGTGACAAGATGGCAAATCTGAGCGATGAATTGATTAAGCAGCACTTGTCTGTGTAAGGGATTCGCGCGGAAGTTCTACCTCAAACGGCTGGCTTGATCCTTGGATTGAACTGGCCGTTTTTTTGGGGTTTATCAGTGCTGCTCTTGATTATTGAACCCAAGCAGATCCCCTTCATAGGTTATGCGAGAAGCAAATTATTGGCTGGTGACGTTTGGGCTGACAGGATTGTATCGGTCAATAAATTGATCGATCTCGGTCAGCAGTTGCAACCGGGTGACACTGCTCGATAAGCAGTGATCTTCTCCCTTGAGGCGGATTAATTTTACCGATTTATCCGCTCGTCTTAGGGCCTTGTACATAATTTCACTCTGCTTGATTGGTACCACTTCTGGGGTGAGTGACGCGACGCTGAATCGTTCGCTTAGGGCGTTTGAGTGTCAAACCTGAGTTCTGGTTTTTACCCCTCCCGTTATCTAAATTAGAACTTATCGATTGCTGGCGACTCTATAACAGGCAAGCGGGAACAGTATCCTTTAGCCCCACCCATAATTGACTCCAGAATTTTACCCATATGAATAAATATATTGTCGTCATTTCCGCCGCCCTAGCCGCTGCCGTGTTATACAGCAGCGGTGTATTTGATACTGAAGAGCCAGCGTCAGCAGCCTCAGGTATTCAGACATCCATGCTGGCGGCGGAAACAATTAAACCACTGACGATTGCACCGCTAAAGCCTCAAACCATTATGGCTGAGGTTTCAGCCCCTCGAGAGGAGCTTCGCGCAATCTCAGGGCAAGCGGTTGCTGAGCAGATCATCGCAGCCCCTGCTGACCTCAACAACAGCGATATCACTGCCAGCCAAGCGATTGTGGCCATGGCTCTGGCGTTGGGGCCCCGAATGACCAGTGATGAAATTATTCGCAAGTGGGTAGTGGCCATAGACAACCTGGCCAGTGGCGATCTGATCAGCAAACATCAGCCCTGGGTCTTCAAAATGGAAAGTTTCACCGTCACTGGCGACAACATGCGCCTCAGCCCTGAAAACTATCCGCGAGCCCAACCTCTGGTCGATGCAGCGCTGGCCATACCGCCACAAAAACTGGCCCGCTATTACCAAAACTGGTTGCCTCTGTTTGAACAGGCTTACGCTGAACTCGGTAAAGCGGATAGCTTTGCTGATCGCCTTAGCGAGCTGCTCAAGCGCATCGACAGAGTCCAGGCCTTGGCTGAAATACCAGAACTTGAGCGCAAGAGTGTGATGTACACCTATAAAAACATCGCCCTTGAAGAGGCCAGCGATCTGGAGAAACTTATGTGGCGCCTAGGGCCTGACAACAGCCAGCGCCTGCAAGACTTCGCCCGCCAACTGCAAACCGTACTCTAGCATCGGGCTGTGTCTTAATGCCTGTCAGCAACTCGATAAAGCTCTGCTACAGACAGCCGGCCCAGTCACTGGGGAGGCAGAGCTATTGCTTATAGCCTAAGAAAGCGATCGCTATTGGCAGGCATGCCAGCGTCATTTTTATTCACTGCCGGTTTTAGTTCACCTGTTTTGGCTCTTTTAATTTAAAACACGCAGCGCTTTAGCCGCCGCCGCCGTGCGATTTTCCACGCCCAATTTCGGGAACAACTGCTCCAAATGTTTGTTGATGGTACGCGGGCTGATACCTAATATTTCTGCAATCTCACGGTTGGTTTTGCCGTTGGCTATCCACCGCAATACTTCGGCTTCGCGGGCGGTCAGTTGCAGGCCTTTTTGTAATTGCACCTCATCCGAATCGCGCAGGGCATCGATCAACTTACAGAGAAATTCCGTCTCCGAACGCTGTTCGACCAAGCTCACTTCCAGCGGGTAGTCCAGTTGCGTCAGAGCCAGCACGCCGTCGCTCTTTTGGTTGTTGTTTATGTTGCTGCTGATCGCCTGCTGGTAGGTTGGTCTGGGGGATGTTATTGCAGAACTATTACCCTGTAGTAGAGGCAGCAGTTGGGCCGGCAGTTGTCGCGCCTGCCAGGCATCACTCGCGGCGGCCTTCGCCAGCAGCGCGTAAGTTTGTGGTGTGGCCCACTGCAGTTGTCCCAACTGGTTAACGGTGAATAAATTCTGCCCGGTGGCGTCAAGTGCCTGCTGCACATTATTAGTGGCGCGGGCGTTGCTCAGGTGTACTTTCATGCGCGCCAGCAGTTCGGCGGGGCTGATGGGTTTGCTCAGGTAGTCGACGCCGCCGGCTTCCAGGCCGCGCACAATGTTGTCGGTATCAGTGAGGCCGGTCATAAAGATCACCGGAATACTGGCCAGGTTCGGGTCCTGCTTGAGCAACCGACAGGCCTCGAAACCGTCCATGACTGGCATGATGGCGTCCATCAGAATCATATCCGGACGCAATCGCTGGGCAATGGTCAGCGCCTGTTTACCCTCAAGGGCAACCAGCACACTGATGCCGTGGGGTTCGAGCGCGTCGTTGATCAGACTCAGGGCCTCGGGGCTGTCGTCGACCACCAACACGATGGCGTTTTGCATGCTGCTGTCCGGGGTCAGGATCGCCGTCGCTGCAGTTGCAGGACTGTTAATGGGGCTGTTCATAGGGGACCGTCCGCGGCTGGGTTTACGTCTGTTTCTGTTGGGCGTGTCGTCGAGGTTTGCAGCTGCTCGACTATCTTGTCGAAGCGCATTGCGTCGATCCACTGTTGCAGCTGATCGAATGCTGATTGGCTGATCAATTGCTCTCTGGCCAGTGCGTCGAGGCTACTTTGCACACCTTTCTTAAAGCCGATTTCGGCGCTGGCCAGCAGTTCGCGCGCCAGCGGTTGTTGGCACAGATCGCTCAAATCCGTTGCGTTCGCTGCCTGACTTGATGCTTCGCTGGCGCGGGCAATAATGTCCTCGGCGCTGGCCAGTGGTTGCGCTTCATATTGCCAGTCGAGTTGCAGCAGTTTGCCCATCTGCTCGAATAGGTCTCGGTGTTTAACCGGCTTAACCAGGTAGGCGTCGTGGTCCGCGTGGTCACTCGGCTTGCGGTGACGTTCCTGGGCATCAGCCGAGAGCATGATGATGGGTTGGTTGAACTGCCGCTGACGCAGTTGCTCAGCCAGTTGTAGGCCGTTCATCCCAGGCATGGAGACGTCCAGCAGGAACAGGTCTGGCTGGCTTTCCTTGTTAACTCCCTCGCTCCGTCTCTTTTCAAGTAATAGAAGACAGGCGTAAGCGTCCTCGGCCTCAAGTACGCAAAAGCCCAGCGGCGTTAGCAGATCTTTGATCAGGCTGCGGTGCAGCGGCTGGTCGTCCACCACCAGTACTGTGCGCTCAAGGCCTTGATAGCCGTTGACCTGACGGGGCAGGGCATCGTCGTCACTGGGGTTCTCCACCCAGGACAGCATCATTGTGGCGCTAAAACAGCTGCCGTGACCGAGGGTACTCTTGACGCTCAGATCGCCGCCCATGATCTCGGTGAGCAGACGGGCGATGGTCAGCCCCAGGCCTGTGCCGTGCTGCGTGGCCACCTCGCGGCTGTTTACCCGCTCGAAGGGTGCCAATATACGTTTGATGTCGTTGCTGTGGATGCCGATACCCGTGTCCATCACCGAGAAGTTAGCGACCTGATTGCGGTAGTAGATGTGGAAGTCGACGCGGCCTTTTTCTGTGTATTTGATGGCATTAGACAGTAGGTTGATGAGTATCTGGCGCAGTCGTTTTTCATCCGTGATCACCACCCTCGGCAGCTGGTTGTGCAGGTGGCAGTAAAACTCTATGCCCTTGGCGCTGGCCTGAGGTTTAAACATTTCCACCAGCTGGCCAATCAACTCCGGCAGCTTGACCTGGTTGCGCTGGATGTCCAGCCGCCCGGCCTCGATCTTGGATATGTCGAGTAAACCCTCTATCAGGTCGGTGAGGTAGTGGCCGCTGCGCTCAATGATCTGCAGGGCTTTTTGGTGTTGGGCGGGTATGTCGCGCTTGTGGCTCAGCAGTTGGGCGTAGCCGAGGATCGATTGCAGTGGCGTGCGCAGCTCGTGGCTGATGCCGGAAAGGTAACGGCTCTTGGCGTCGTTGGCGCTCTCGGCTTGATCTTTGGCGGCCTGTAACGCTTTGTCTGTCTCGCGGTGGGCGCTGATCTCCTCGAGTAATAGCTGCGTCTGGCGGTTGGATTCCTGCTGGGCCACTACGCGGCTCTCGTGTGTAAGCAGGAACAGCCAGGCGATGACGCCGGAGACTATCAACAGTACAAAGAATAGCGTCCAGAGGGATTGCTCCAACAGCTCAGCGGCGGCGCCCGCCTGGGGTGCCATCTGCGCATAGACCAGCGACAGCAGGCCGGCGTTGAGCAGGCTGACGCCCATCATACTGTAGGCAAACTTGATCGAGCGCGAGCCGAGCAGCTGACTGACCGAGGCCGGCGTATGCTGTTTGAGTATTTGGCTGAGGCGTTGGGGCAGCTGCAGCTTGGGTTTACAGCTGTCGAGGCAGCGCGAGTCGAGTGAACAACAGAGCGAGCAAATGGGGCCCTGGTAAGCCGGACAGTGCGCCATGTCCGGTTGCTCAAAGTCGTTTTCGCAGATACAGCACTGCAGCGTCAACACACTTTTTGGGCCTGCTGGTTCTTGCAACTGGGCGGCTTTGATCAGCAGCGGTTGCAGCTCGTCGGACTGACGCGCCAGGTAGTAGCGGCCTTTGGTCAGCCAAGCGATCAGCGGGACCAGCACAAAGCAGCTGATGAGACTGACAAAGTGGGCGAGGTTTTTCAGCAGCTCGCCGAACAACCCAAGGTAGCAGATGATGCCGGCGATTGAGGCCAGCAACATGGAACCGACGCCCACGGGATTTATGTCATACAGGTGCGCGCGCTTGAACTCTATGTAGCTGGGGCTGAGGCCGAGGGGTTTGTTGATCAGCAGGTCAGCCGACAAGCTCGCCAGCCAGCTGACGGCGATGATGGCAAAAACACCCAGCACGCCCTCGAACGCTCGGTAGATACCCAGTTCCATCAGAATCAGCGCGATACTGACGTTAAACACCAGCCACACCACGCGTCCCGGGTGGCTGTGGGTGAGCCGTGAGAAGAAGTTGGACCAGGCGATGGAGCCGGCGTAGGCATTGGTGACGTTGATCTTCAACTGCGACAACACCACCATCAAACCGGCCAGCACCAGCGCCATGGTAGGGGACTGGGTGAAGAAATTTGTGACGTAGCCAAACGCGGTTTGATACATATACACCGGGTCGGCAGCCTGCTCGGCGGAGCTGCCGGCGGTGAACGCCAGGTAGGCCAGGAACGAGCCCAGCAGCATCTTGATTAAACCAATAAAGATCCAACCAGGGCCGGCCAGCACCAGCCAAAACCACCAGCGTTTTTTGTTGGCTTCGGTCTTGGTGGGCATAAAACGCAGGTAGTCCACCTGCTCACCGATTTGCGCCACCATGGCAAAGAATATGGAGGCGGCGGCGCCGAACAGCAGCCAATCAAAGCCGCCACTGCCCGCCACATGCACGGGGGCGTACTGGGTCCAGTCGCTCACCCGGTCCATTTCAAACCAAGCCACCGAGCCCAGCGCCAGCAGTTGCAGCGCCAGCCACACAGGTTGACTGCCGACCTGAAATTTACTAATGGCGGTAATACCGTGGGTCACTATGGGGATGACTGCCAGCGCGCAGAGCACATAGCCGATGGCCAGTGGTATGCCCAATAGCGCGTGCAGGGCGGAGGCCAAGATAGCCGCCTCAATGGCGAAGAAAATAAAGGTAAAGGAGGCGTAGATGAGCGAGGTGATGGTCGAACCCAAATAACCAAAACCAGCGCCGCGGGTCAGCAGGTCTATGTCGAGACCGTGTTTGGCGGCGTAGTAGCTGATGGGAAAACCCGTGATAAAGATGACCGCGGCCACTACCAACATGGCGGCCAGCGCGTTGTAAAAACCGTAGCTGAGGGTCACAGACGCGGCTATGGCTTCCAGCGCCAAGAAAGCGGTGGCGCCCAGTGCGGTTTTGGCGACCTTGTCGATGCTCCAGCGCCGCGCGCCGGTGGCGGTAAAACGCAGCGCGTAGTCTTCCAGCGTCTGATCGCCAACCCACTTGTTGTAGTGGCGGCGCACACGAAAGATCTGCTGCGCTGGGCGGCTATCTTGGTTGGGCTGGGCTTCGGGCATAGTGCGATGGCTTCGGTTCTGGCGGCGGCTGGCCGCTCGATGCGGGCTATTGTTTTGGGCTCGGCTTGTGAGCGTGGAGTAACACCGGTCTCAGGTTTGACGCGGCCATTATATAGTCAGCTGGGGGGGCGTCTTTGACCTGCTCCCTCTCTCCTTGTCAATCTGGCCAGTGACTCCTAACCTCAGTGTGCATGATAAGGGCTCTGTTGTGCAGCCTCTATGGGTCAGATGACGTATTTACCCTTTCTGGGCCCGCTGCCATGCTGCGCTTTAAGCCATTTCCTTGGTCGCTACTGACTTTAAAGCCACTGAGTCTCAGTCATTAAACAACACCGCTGGATAACCCGTGAATTCTGCCTTGCAATCGTCCAATAGTCCCGACCAAAAGCGCTGGCTCGCGAGCTTCCGTGGCGACTTTGTTGCGGTCGACGGCCACACGCGCATGGGCCAAACCCAGCACTTTGGCCCGCTGCGGGTGCAGCGGCCTTTCTATCCAGAAGGTCTGGGGTGCTTGCACCTTTACCTGCTACACCCTCCGGGTGGGTTGGTAGGTGGTGATCGCCTGTCGATTGATGTGTCGCTGCAAGCCAATGCTCAGGTACTGATGACCACACCCTCGGCGGGCAAAATTTATCGCAACATCAGCGGCCTAAAACAGGGCCAGCACGTCAGCTTGAGTGTTGCCGATGGCGCAGTGATGGAATACCTGCCCCAGGAAAATATTGTCTTTGATGGCGCCGATGGTGAAATTACCACGCATGTGGCGATTGCAGGCAGCGGTCTGTTTATCGGTTGGGAGCTGACCTGCCTCGGCCGCTTTGAGAGCAATGAACTGTTCGAAGCGGGGCAGTTGCAGCAGTCGCTGTTGATCACCCACAACGGCCGTCCGCTGTTTAACGACCGCTTGAGTTTGGTTGCGACCAGAGAACCACAAGCGAGCGACTTACAAACCACCGGCTTACAAAAAAGCCGCGCCGGTTTTCAGGGCCAACACGTGTTTGGCACCTTTGTGATCAACGCCGAGATTCTTAAAGCTGACGCCGAATAAGCTGACGCCGAATCTGATTTGTCGGGTTTAACCCAGCGACTGCTCGATTTCCAAGAGCAATTTAACGACCTACAGGCGGGCGCCAGCAGCCTTGGCATCACGCAAAAGCCCGGTGTGTTTATTGCTCGAATCCTCGGCAATAAAGCCGAGCGATTACGCCAGTGTTTTGAAGAACTCTGGAGCATGATTCGCCCAGAGCTGCTCGAACGCCCGGCCTGTGCGCCACGCATTTGGAGAACTTAATAAAGAGTGGCGAACTTAATGAAGAGTCAGCGAAGCTGATTGTTTAACAAAAAAACCTATTTAACCGTCCAGTATCCAGGAGTGACCTGTGGAACTTTCGCCAAGAGAAAAAGATAAATTAATGCTGTTTATGGCCGGCGAACTGGCGCAAAAACGCAAAGATCGAGGTGTGAAACTCAACTACCCGGAAGCCATCGCGTTGATTTCTTCTTTTGTCGTGGAAGGCGCACGCGACGGCCGCACCGTGGCAGAAATGATGAACGCTGGCCGGCAGGTGATTGGCCGCGAGGACGTGATGGACGGCATAGCCGAGATGATTCACGACGTGCAGGTTGAGGCGACCTTTCCCGACGGCACCAAGTTGGTCACCGTGCATAACCCGATCGCTTAAAGCTAGCTTACTGGTTCTGGCTTAGCCAGTCCGGCGCCGCTGACGCTTCAAGTGTTCTAGCTAATATCGGTGCTTAGGTTTAACACTGTGGTTATAAAAAGGAAAATAAAATGATTCCAGGTGAAATCATCTGCGCCGCCGGCGACATAGAAATCAATGTGGGCCGCACGACTCTTGAAATTGAGGTGGCCAATCACGGCGACCGTCCGATTCAGATCGGCAGCCACTACCATTTTTTTGAAACCAACCTCGCGCTGAAATTTGATCGCCCGCTCACCCGCGGCTTTCGCTTAAACATTGCCGCCGGTACCGCGGTGCGCTTTGAGCCGGGGCAGACGCGCACCGTCGAGCTGGTAGAACTGGCGGGCAAGCGTGAAGTCTATGGTTTTCGCGGCGATGTGATGGGTAAGTTGTAACGCAGGCTAGCCCAGTTGTTCGAGCTGTTGACACACTGAATTTATCACCCGTAGGGTGACAGGGAGACCGCCAAGATGGCAAAGATTGAAAGACGCACCTACGTCGACATGTACGGCCCCACGGTGGGCGACAAGGTTCGCCTGGGCGATACCGAGCTGTTTATCTCGCCGGAAAAAGATTACACGGTTTATGGCGACGAGGTGAAATTCGGTGGCGGCAAGGTTATCCGCGATGGCATGGGCCAGAGCCAGGCCATGAGCATCGACGTGGCGGACACCGTTATTACCAACGCCTTGATCCTTGATCACTGGGGTGTGGTGAAAGCCGATATTGCCATCAAGGGCGGACGTATACAGGCCATCGGTAAAGCCGGTAACCCAGATACTCAAGAGGGCGTCACCATTGAGGTGGGTCCTGGTACCGAGGTGATCGCCGGCGAAGGCCAAATCGTCACGGCGGGTGGCGTCGACGCGCACATTCATTTTATTTGCCCGCAACAGATCGAAGAAGCGCTGATGAGCGGCATCACGACTATGCTCGGCGGCGGCACAGGGCCGGCCACCGGCACCAACGCCACTACCTGTACGCCGGGTCCTTGGCATCTCGGCAAGATGCTGCAGGCGGTGGAAGATGTGCCGATGAACATAGGTTTTCTCGGCAAGGGCAACGCCAGCCTGCCGGGCCCGCTGATCGAGCAGGTTGAAGCCGGCGCCATGGGTTTAAAGCTGCACGAAGATTGGGGCACTACACCGGCGAGCATCGACAACTGCCTAACGGTTGCCGATCTGTTGGACGTGCAGGTGGCCATTCACACAGACACCCTGAACGAGTCGGGTTTTGTCGAAGATACCCTGGCAGCCTTCAAGGGCCGAGTGATTCACACCTACCACACGGAGGGTGCCGGTGGCGGTCACGCGCCGGACATTATTAAGGCCTGTGGTTCGCCGAATGTGTTGCCGTCGTCCACCAATCCGACGCGGCCTTACACCATCAATACGGTTGATGAGCACCTGGATATGTTGATGGTGTGCCATCACCTGGATCCGAATATTCCGGAAGATGTGGCCTTTGCCGACTCTCGCATTCGCCGCGAGACCATCGCCGCCGAAGACATACTGCACGACCTGGGCGCCTTCAGCATGATCTCGTCTGACTCCCAGGCCATGGGTCGAGTCGGTGAAGTGGTGACACGCACTTGGCAGACAGCGCACAAGATGAAAGTACAGCGCGGTGCTCTTCCGGAAGACCAGCCTGCGGGTCCAGACGACGAGGGCAGGGGTAATGATAACTTCCGCTGCCGACGTTACATCGCCAAGTACACCATCAACCCGGCCATCACCATGGGTGTTGCACACGAAGTGGGTTCGATTGAGGTGGGTAAACTGGCGGATCTGGTGATGTGGAAACCGATGTTTTTCGGCGCCAAACCCTCGCTGATATTAAAGGGCGGCATGATCGCCGGCGCGCCTATGGGCGATCCCAACGCCTCCATCCCAACGCCGCAGCCTGTGCACTATCGCCCCATGTTTGGCGCCATGGGCAAGGCCGTGCATCAAACCAGTATCAGCTTTGTCTCCCAAGCTTCATTGGATAAAGGCACGCTGGAACACTTGGGCCTGCAAAAACAACTCAGCGCCGTGCGCAACACCCGCAACATTGGCAAGGCGGATATGAAGCTCAACGATTACCAGCCGGTGGTGGAAGTCGACCCGCAGACCTATGTGGTGACCGCCGACGGCAAAGAGTTGACCTGTGAGCCGGCGATAGACCTGCCATTGGCGCAGCGATACTTTCTATTTTAAACCGGCCGCAGCGCTTTGTTTTAAGACACCGCAGTATTCTTTTTTAAAATACGCCGCGGCGCTTTTTTAAACGACCGCGGGTGTTTCAGATTTAAGTGTTGATCAGATTTAAGAGTCAAAACTATGAAGATTTTTACCCAGGTATTAACCGAATCACTGGCGGAAGGCGCGAGCTGCGACAGCATCTCGCTGAGCTTTGACGAGCGTAAACGTGGACGTTTAAAGATCACCACCGACGCCGGCGAGCCGGCCGGTATTCAAATTGAGCGCGGCCAGGTGCTGCGCGACGGCACGGTCTTAAGCAATGAAGCGGGTGATTACCTGCGCATTGCGGCCAGTGATGAGCATGTGTCGACAGCTTATATGCAAGACGCCACGCTGTTTGCTCGCGGCTGCTACCACCTGGGAAACCGCCATGTTCCGCTGCAAATTGGCGAGGGTTTCCTGCGCTTTCAAACCGACTATGTTCTAGACGATATGTTGCGCGGACTCGGCATCAAAGTGATCCACGAGACAGCGCCATTTGAACCTGAAAATGGCGCCTATGCGCCTGGTACAGGCAAGAGCCACGGCCACAGTCATGACGACGATCACAGCCATGAGCATAACGACAGCCACAGCCACGAAGAAAGCCATGACCACGCTCACTGACGTGTCAGCGCTAGGGCGCAATGCGCCCAGTTTAAAAAACGCCAGCAGCCTGTTGGCGCTGCTGCACATCTCCAGCCAGTCGCTGCCGGTGGGTGCCTTTGCCTACTCCCAGGGTTTGGAGTACGCGCTGGACAGTGGCTGGTGCAACAATCGTGAAGAGGTACAGGCGTGGATCACCGACAACCTGCGTTTGGGTTTGGGGCAGTTGGATCTGCCGATCTACGCACGTCTCTATCGAGCTTGGCAGGCAGTGTTGGAAGAGCCTTCCGCGCATAGTGAGCCTTCCGCGCATAGTGAGCCCTCGGCGGTTGATCAAGAGGCTTTAGTTTTTTGGAACCAATCCCTGCTCGCCTACCGCGAGACCCGCGAGCTCTATCTGGAAGATGTACAGGTGGGCAGCGCTTACGCCCAGTGGCACCTGGGGCAGGGCGGTGAGCGGCAGCAATTCTTGGACCTCTGCCCGCAGCCCACCGTGGTGGCCATGAGTGCGCTGGCCGCCGTGCTGACGCACATAGATCTGCCCGACGCTCTGTTGGGTTTTGCCTGGGGCTGGGCCGAGAACCAAATATCCTGCGCCAGCAAAGCCATGCCCATGGGGCAGACGGACGGCCAAAGAATACTGCAGGGTTTGATCCCGCTGTTGGCCGAGGTCTGCGAGCAGGCGCTGCTCTTGGAAGACGATCAGCTGGGCACGAGTTTATTTGGCACAGCGTTGGCGTCGAGTCTGCATGAGCAACAATATTCACGTTTGTTTCGCTCCTGAAAAAAATGATCAGCTGGGCAGCAGTTTTGTGCACACAGTGCTGGCGTCGAGCCAGCACGAACAACAATATTCACGCCTGTTCCGTTCTTAAACGCGACAGCGCAAAAAATACTTAAGCCGCTGTAACCATCACGGCTTTAACATTGAGAGGCAGTTATGACTAAACAGGTATTACGCGTCGGCGTCGGCGGCCCAGTGGGCTCGGGTAAAACAGCACTGCTGGAACAAATTTGTCAGACCATGCGCAACCATTACGACATAGCCGTGGTCACCAACGACATCTACACCAAGGAAGACGCGCAGTTTCTGCTGCGCAATAAAGCCCTGGAAGCCGACCGCATCCTCGGGGTGGAAACCGGCGGTTGTCCGCACACCGCCATCCGCGAAGACGCATCCATGAACCTGGCGGCGGTCAAAGAACTGCAGGACCGCCATCCGGCGCTGGAGCTGGTGATGATCGAGAGTGGCGGTGACAACCTATCCGCCACCTTTAGCCCTGAGCTTTCTGATTTAACGCTCTATGTGATCGACGTCTGCGCCGGCGATAAAATTCCACGCAAGGGCGGGCCGGGCATTACCAAGTCTGATCTGTTGATCATCAATAAGGTGGATATCGCCGAGCACGTCGGCGCCTCGCTGGAGGTGATGGACCGCGACACCCGCAAGATGCGCAAGGGCCGCCCGTTTGTCATGGCCAATGTCGAAACCACCAAGGGAATCGGCGAAATTATCAAGTTTATCGTCGAAGAGGGCATGCTCAAACAGAGTCCGGCCATGCAGCCAGCATTGGCGCAGATGGTGCCGGCGCATCAGCCGGGCGCGGCCAATGATTTGAGCGTAAAGCAGTCTTCTCGCTCGCTTTGATTGGCTTCTACGACGACAAATATTGAGAGGAATTAATCGATGAAAATGATCAAGTCTGCCCTGCTGCTGGCCAGTATCGCCACGCCGAGTTTGGCGCTCGCTCACTCAGGTCACGAGAGCACTTCCATGCTCAGCGGTCTAGCCGCTGGCGCACTGCATCCACTGCTGGGGCTCGATCATCTGCTGGCGCTGTTGCTGGCCGGTGGCCTGGCCTCCCAGCTGCAAGGCCAGCAGCGCTGGTTAATACCACTGGCCTTTGTTGGCCTGATGGCGCTGGGTTTCTTTAGTGCCCACGCCGGCCTGCACGCCATTAGCGCTGGCACGGTGGAAGCGCTGATCAGCAGCTCGCTGGTTGTCGGTGCACTGTTGCTGGTGTCCGGGCAAGTGGCAAAACGCAGGATGAGTAAAACCAGCGCGCTAAGCAGTATGAGCGCTTGGATTATGACTGGCTTTGCCGCCGTTCACGGTTTTGCCCACGGTTTGGAGGTACCTGCAGGCGCGGCGTTGAGTGGTTTTGGTTTGGGCTTCTTGTTTGTCTCTGCCTGCTTGATTGTCGCCGTGATTCTTTCCATGCCACGCTTAGCGGTTAAACCTTTACTGACGGCGGAGGGGTCCTAGAGAACCCTTTAAAAAGCTTGAGGATCAGCGCCGCCCAGGTTTCTGGGCGGCGCTTTTTTATTGGCGCTGAAAAACCGGCGTTACTCAGGGTCTTTGATTACACAGCGCACACCGTCTGGGTGCTCAATGCGGCCGGCGCAGCGGTTGCAGTGGGTGCAGCCGTTTTGGTAGTTGGGGTCCTTCTCGGCGTTGTTGGCGAATGCTGGGTCATAGATCAGGCCCCTGCCAATTTGCACAAAGTCGAAACCCGCTTCCATTATTTGATCGAGATTCTTGCGGCTTGAGGTGCCCCCAATGTAGACCACCTTACAGTTCACTCGATCGACGATTCGTTTGGCCTGCTCAAGGAAGTAGAGGTCATGGTAGGGGTATACCTTGAACAGCTTGGCGCCAATGAGTTTCAGGCCGAACTTGAGCAGTGGATTGCTTTCGTTCTCGCGCAGGCCGTCGGCCAAACTGTCGCCACGGAACATGAGCATAGGGTTCATGCTGCTGGTGCCGCCACTGCAGACGATGGCGTCGATGCCGCCGTCGTCGAGCATGGCGGCAATTTCCACTGCATCATCGTAGTCGATGCCACCTTCGACGCCATCGCTCATGCTGATCTTGCCGAGCAGGGGGAAGTCCTCACCGACTGCAGCGCGCACTGCGCTTAGCACCTGCAGTGGTAAGCGCATTCGGTTTTCTAAGCTGCCGCCATACTGGTCTTTGCGCTTGTTGGTCTTTGGGCTGATGAACTGACTCAGTCCGTAGCCGTGGCCAAAGTGAATTTCAATGGCGTCGAAGCCCGTCGACTTCATAAAGGCGGCACCCTTCACAAATGTTTCAATCAGGTGGTCGATATCGCTTTGAGCCATTTCTTTGACAAACAACTTACCGATGGCGAGCGACATGGGGTTGCGGCCTGGGGAGGGGCCCAGTAGCTGCTTGCCTTTGTAGGCCTTGTTCTTGGTGAAGTAGCCGCAGTGACTCAGTTGGCCGGAGACCTTGGTGCCCTCGTCTTGCAGTGCTTTGACGATACGGCTGAGCTCAGGGCGAATGCTCTCATGCATGTAGAGCATGTCTTGGGACACTCGGCCGTCGGCTTCTGCGGCGCAGTAAGCAATGGTGGTCATGGCGACGCCACCTTGAGCCATTGGCAGGTGGAACTGTAAAAGCGCCTCGGTCGGGGCTCCGTCGCGGGTCATACCCTCATAGGTAGCGGCTTTAATGATGCGGTTCTTTAGCGTCATGCCATTTATTTGTCCGGGGGAGAAGCACTGTGTCGTCATGAGATCTACTCTTGCCTGCTGCTTGTGAGTGGTATATTTATAGTTATATAGTGTTACTATGTAAGTTATGTAGTCTGGTTATGTAAGTCAATAGGCGGTGTTTGTTTATTGGTCAGATATGAGGTGTTTATGAGCGGTTGGAGAGTATATGTCTGAGCGACGGACGCAGGCCGAGCGACGCGCTGAAACCCAAGGGGCGGTGTTAGCCAGTGCTGCCAAGTTGTTTGGCAACAAAGGTTATGCGCAGACCTCACTAGAGGACATCGCAGGGGATTGTGGTATTTCGATTGCACCAATCTACCATTATTTTGGCAATAAAAAGAGTCTCTTTCAGGCGGTTAATAAAACGATGGAGGCGAAAATTTTAGAGTCAGAGAATCCGCAGTTCGAAAATTTTGACTCTGTTTTGTTTCGCTGGCGGGGTTTTCTCGATCTCTGTAAAGACGCAAGTTTTCGTCAGATTGTGCTGGTGGATGGACCCGCGGTGTTGGGGCTTGGGCGCATATCTGACAGCAAAATTTCCAAGACGCTGCTTGAGCGTATAGAACAGCGGTTCGCGGAAAGTGGTACTACAAATGGCGGCCATAGCTATAAGAGTGAATTGGTGGGCCGCATGATTGTGGGTGCCCTCGCCGAGGTGGGGTTGTTTATTGGCAACGCCGCCGACCCAGAACAGGCTTGCCAGGACGCGGATGATTTGGTCGCTGGCCTGACCCAGATGTTGAACAGTTTTAATGACTCGAAAAGTGAGAAGGTCGATGGATGATTTCAATAATAAAGTTGCCGTGATCACCGGTGCGGGTGGCGGCATTGGTCTTGAGCTGGCGCTGCAGTTGGCACGTCAGGGCTGCAATTTGGCTTTGGCGGATATCAGTGAAGAGAATGTTAAGGAAACTCAGCGCCAAGCTAAGGCGTTGGGTGTTAATGCCAGTATCCACCTGGTTGATGTTGGCAACAGTGAAGTCTATCAAAGGTTTGTTGAGCAGGTGGTTGCCGAACACGGCAAGGTTAACCTATTGATCAATAACGCCGGTATTACCCTGCAGCGCAGCTTTGAAAATCACAGCACTGAGGATTGGGAGTTGGCTCTACGGGTTAACCTCTGGGGTGTGATCCATGGCTGTAAATACTTCCTGCCACATTTGAAAGCCGCAAACCAAGCGCATATCGTTAACCTGTCTTCGATGGCGGGTTTCCATGGGTTGCCGAGCCAGTCGTCCTATTGTGCGACAAAGGCCGCGGTACGCTCGCTCAGTGAAACGCTCGGCGCCGAACTGGTGGGCGATGGCATTACCGTAACCAGTGTGCACCCAGGTGCTATTGGTACGAATATGATCCGTAATACGCTGGATCGTTCGGACGACATGGAAAGAGCCAAGAAAAATATGGAGATGGCGGAAAAGCTGGCGCTGCCGGTGGAAACCGCGGTGGCTAAGATCTTAATGGCGGTTAAAAAGAAACAGGTGCGGATTCGTATCGGCAAGGATTCGATTATTCTGGACTTGGTGAAACGTCTGATGCCCGTGACTGTGCAGAAACTGATTGTTCGCGCGATGTTGAAAAGCGCGAAGAAGACCTGATCGCGCACGGCTATTGTGCGCTGTGCCTGCGATGGCAAATTCTTAGTTTTAGCGTTTTTGTGAAAACACCCTTGAGCGGTTGGTTTTATCCTTTGGATGAGCTGGTCGTTTTGGGTTTCAAGGTATTCTTTATAAGGGCGGTAGCTTAGCACCCTAAATGTAAGCGACAGTGGCGACGTTTACAGGGGAGCGAGTCTTAGGCGGAGGGCGTTGCGGGACGTGAATGGGGTGGCTTTATTGAGTAAGGCCGAATGGTCTTGTGGTGATAGGAGGCGTTAGGCTAGAAAGGCTACCGCTCTAATTCGGTAGCCTGTCTGTTCTAGTTACCTAGTACATTGGTGTCATCTTTCTTTATTTTCTTCGCTGCTTTTTTTTCTTTGGCGGTTAAAAGCGGTTTCTTTTTGACGTTCTTCTTATTGTCTTGTCCTTTGCTCATCACATTTGTCTCTAGTTATAGGTAAATTAACCTAAAGTCAGTTTGAGCTAACCTGAGGATCGTTTTAAAGCATCGGTATCAATGCACTGCGATGACGATCGCGCAGAAATATAAGTATGGCCCTAATTATAAGCAACTGAAAGGTATTGTTTTTCTTTGTGAGGCCACCCTTATTCATGACTAGATCCCTGGCTCTGCGGTCCCTGTATGGCTTTGGATTAAAGCGTTTTATGGCTCATTCACTGCCGTTTAGGTCTTACTTGGGGCGGCAGTGTTCGTGCTGGGTAGGGTGGTAAAGCATCGCCATCGGTAGGTAGTACAAAGGTAGATGTTGCAGATAATGAGCAGTTTGAGCTGGGCGTTGGCGCTCAATGGGGAAGCGCAGGGCGAAGCTCCCGCTATTTGGTTAGCGGCATTGAAGCTGTTCGGTTGGCTTGGGTGCTTTGATGTTTTACCTCAAGGTGCCAGCCAGCGTGCCTTCACACACATGAACCCATTGCTTGGGTTAGGTCATCTCGAGGTTTGTTCTAATGGCGTTAAGATAAAGATAGACAGCGGCTCACTATCTCTATATTGTGGGCGCCAGCTAGAAAGAAGACCTTATTTACATGCTACATTTCGTTGTTTTATTCGTAATTCCTCGTCCTGCAGTTTTTAAGTTAAGCCTATATTTTTATGCGATTTAAGCCTCTCGGGGCCTCACTTTTAAATAATTCAGGATACGATTATGTCTACTACAACTGGTACTGTTAAGTGGTTCAACGAAGCTAAAGGTTTCGGTTTCATCGAGCAAGAGTCTGGTCCAGACGTTTTTGCACACTTCTCTGCAATCGCTAGCTCAGGATTCAAGACTTTGGCTGAAGGCCAGAAAGTTGAATTCACCGTTACTGACGGTCAGAAAGGTCCACAAGCAGAAAACATCGTTGCTATCTAAATAGCAATTAATGTTCTGTTTAAAAAGGGAAAGCTCCTCGGGGCTTTCCCTTTTTGTTGTTAGCTCGATACTGACCCCAAGTGCCGCTCTCTGCGCACTGTTCTCGACGTAGTATTCACTACGTACCGTTTCGACCTAGTACTTTCGACATGCCGCACTCGACGTAACATTTTCGATCTACCATTTTTGACGCACCATTCTCGATACGAATACAGACACCTTAAGCCTGCAAGGAACTCAACGTCGATATTTTTGTGGTTGGAGAAGATTGGGGAGATAAACCCCATAATGTTGCGGTAGAAGAATATTTGAAATCTGAAGGCAAGCAGATCGTTCAGGTTGTGTACGACGCTCGAACGTCGTCCACCACCATTAAAAAGAATGTGATTAGCCAGCTTAACTGAAAGCGGATAGAGAATTTTTTTGCGTAAGCTGGTTGAGTGTCTAGACGTTACAATTAATGCCAGACCTGCCTGAGATCACGGTAAGGCTGGCAGTGGTAAAGCGCTGTCGGCACGGCCGTTTTTTTGATTTCCACCTCAGTTCTACCTCCCGTTATCCCCAACAATGTAACATCACTTTAACCAAGTAAAATTACCTTGCCGAGCATCAACGCTTGCTCATAGTTCCCGTTTGCGCAGCCATCTCATTTGCAAAACCAACAAAATAACCAACACGAAAAAAATAGACAGAACGTCTTTTCCAGCAATGGATCGGTTAGCTAACCGACGAGTGCTCCATCCATCGGAAAGCGCGTCAGAATTTCTGTTGCGGTGGGGAGGAGGTTAAAAAGTATCGTCGTCGAATAGCACAGATTCACGAAGTACTTGTTCCAAGATTTCAAGACCACCGTTTTTTCTGCCGTCACGCCGACTACTACTGCTAATAGCGCCAAGATCGCTAGGCCATGCGCCGTATTGAAACCACTGTGCTTGAAGCGGGTGAGCTGCTGAGTCAGCGGGCACCAATGTCGCTAATAGTTAAGCCTTTTCGGTGATCGTATCCGAGTTAATCTGCTGGTTCTGCCAGAGCAGCTTAAGGCCGAAAAATACCGCTAGGGCGCCGATGATCGTGTGTAAAACACCAATAGGGCTGAGTACATATTCGTTTCCGAGATTGCTGAGTTAATGTATGTGGGGGCGAATCTACACGAGATTAATATTTTGCATAACTATATTGTGCGCAATATAAGTGTGAGGGAAGTGACACAGGTGTCACTCGGTTATGGTTATTGCCTCTAAATTGATATTAGTCGAGCTGAGCGGTGGGGCGGTTGTACGGGAAGGTCGGCTGATTGTTGCAGGGCTAGACCCAGTCCACTTGTGGGCGGACTGGGTGGTTCGAGATTAGAGGGCCGCGGCCTGCTCACGCACGGCGGCTTCCAGCTTGGTTAGGCCCCAGCGGCGACCTTCTTCTATGGCCACTTCCAGATCATCACCCTTTACGATTTTCTGCAGGGCTATCAGAGCGCCAATGCGGTTGCTACTGGCGCAGTGAATAAGGGTCGGTTCTGCGTTTACAGCGCCCATGAGGTCATCTAATGCTTGGGCGTTGGCCGGTGTTATGTCCGCAGGGCCAGCGATGGGTAACGCATAGAACTGCATGCCCAATGACTCCACCAGCGGCGCTTCGCTGCCCTTGGTCTCGGCCTCTGGACGCAGGTTTATAACGTGCTTTACCCCTTCACTTTGGAGAATTACATACTGTTCGGCGCTGGGCTGGCCGGCGGCGTAAACATGGTTTGCGTGGGCGCTAAGAAAAGCAATGCCACTATTGGCGATGGCCACTGGTGCTAAATCGGTGTTGAGTGCGGGCACTGTGTTTTCGTTTGTAGTAGGGGTGTCATTCATGGCGCAGTTGTCCGGCTGATAATGGCGATTTGATAGCGACAGGATAAACCAGTAGGGCGCTGTACCGCCAGTTATTTACTGAATTGTGCGATGACCGTTGAGTGTTCATACCCCTTATAGGAGAGAGGCTGAAAAGTAAGGCAGGTATTGGCTGGGGCGAGACAGAGAGTCGTAATGGCTCTCTGCGCTCGATTTACTATTGAGATTATCTGTTGCTAATCAGTCAATTAAGGTGACGGCCATCTCCGCCAGCGGGGTGACGAGCGCGCCCATCTTCATGGCTTTGTCGCTGGAAGCGTTACCATCGAGCGCGCGACGTTTAACACCCTGCAAAATAGCGGCTAGGCGGAAGAAACTGAAAGCCAAATAAAAGTTCCAGTTAGGGATGCTGTCGATACCCATGCGCTGGCAGTATTGAGCGACGTATTCTTCTTCCGATGGAATGCCGAGTGCGGCACGGTCCAGCCCGCCGAGCCCTGACATGGTGCCGACGTGCGGCATGCGCAGCTGCATGCACTGGTAGGCCAGATCGGCGTAAGGGTGACCCAGCGTCGACAGCTCCCAGTCCACCAGTGCTCGCACCTCGGCCTTGTTATGATCAAACATCATGTTGTCGAGACGAAAGTCGCCATGGGCGATGGAGACCTTTTGATCATCGGCGGGCATGTTGCTCTGTAGCCAGTCGATGAGGGTGTCCATGGCGGGAATTACTTCGGTCTGGGTGGTCAGATACTGTTTGCTCCAGCGACCCACCTGACGCTCGAAGTAGCTGCCGGGCTTGCCGTAATCACTGAGTCCCGCCGCCTCAATATCAACCGAGTGCAGGGCCGCCAGTACGCGGTTCATTTCCGCGTAGATGGCCGTGCGCTGCTCCTTGCTGGATTCAGGCAGCGCTGGGTCCCACATCACCCGACCATCAATAAACTCCATCAGGTAGAACATGCTGCCGATGACGTCGTCGTCCTCACACAGGTGGTAAACCTTGGCGACGGGCACCTCGGTATTCGCCAATGCGCTCATGGCGCGGTACTCGCGGTCGACGGCGTGAGCGGATTTCAGCAGCTGACCCGGTGGCTTGCGACGCAGTACGTAATCGCCGCTGGCGGCGCTGATGCGGTAGGTCGGATTGGACTGCCCGCCGGGGAATTTCTCAGCGCTCAGCGGGCCTTTAAAACCTTCGACCTGTTGCTCGAGGTAGCTGGCCAGTGTTTGCACGTCGAGTTCAAAAGAGAGTGTCTCAGTCATATTGCTCTTCCGGTAATTTAGGCTGAATAGCGATCGATGATTTTCTTGCCGAGCGCCATCTGATGCACTTGATCAGGGCCGTCGGCCTGGCGGCACCAGCGCGCGTAATTAAACGCATCGGCCATCATGTAGTCTTCGGTCAGGCCGCCGGCGCCGTGAATCTGCATGCAGCGATCAATCACCGTTTGCACCAACAGTGGCACGGTGGTTTTGCTGGCGGCGATCATGTCCACTGACTCGGCAACCCCCAGTCGATCAATTTTGCTGCAGGTTTGCAACACCAAAAGGCGCGCCATTTCAATTTCGGAAAAACTTTTGGAGATTTCTTCGCGCACCGACTGGTGCTTGCTCAGTGGGCGGCCAAAGGTGGTGCGGCTGTTGGCGCGCACGCAGGCCAGTTCCAGTGAGCGCTGGGCGGCGCCGATTAAACGCATGCAGTGGTGCATACGGCCAGGGCCGAGGCGCCCCTGTGCAATTTCGAAACCGCGGCCTTCACCGAGCAAGACATTCTCCAGTGGCACGCGCACATTCTCGAACACCATTTCGGCGTGGCCAATGGGCGCGTCGTCGTAACCGAGGGTGGTGAGCGGGCGAATAATGGTGATGCCAGCGGTGTCCCGGGGAACCAGTACCTGGGTTTGTTGCTTGTGGCGTTCTGGGTTTTCGGGGTCGGACTTGCCCATCACAATATAAATTTTGGTGCGCTCGTACATGGCGCCGGTGATGAACCACTTGCGGCCATTGAGTACCCATTCGTCGCCATCTTGCTTAATGCTGAGCTCGATGTTGGTGGCGTCGCTGGAGGCGACCTGGGGCTCGGTCATGGCGTAGGAGGAGCGAATTTCGCCGGCCAGCAGCGGTTTGAGCCACTTGTCTTGCTGCGCCTTGGTGGCGTAGTTCATGAACACCTCCATGTTGCCTGTGTCCGGCGCGTTGCAGTTGAACACCTCTGGCGACCAGATAACGCGCCCCATGATTTCACACAGAGGCGCGTAGTCAAAGAAGCTCAAACCGCCGTGGTCGCAGTACTCGCTGTGGCTCTCTGGCACAAACAAATTCCACAGGCCTGCGGCTTTGGCTTTGGCTTTGAGTTCGTCCATCAAAGGTAGGGCTGCAAAGCGATCAGTCGCTGCGTGCAGTTGCTCTGCGTAGGCCTTCTCACTCGGGTAGATGTTCTCATCCATAAAGGCTTGTAGCTTGGATTGCAGTTGTAGTGATTTCTCGCTGAATTGATACATGGTGAGACTCCGAACCGAGGGTGTTTTAAATGATGGCATCGCGCGTTACTGGCTGGTGCTGACAGAGTTCCCAGCGACGCACGGGTAATAGTCTAAGTGTATGCAGTCTATTCTTATCACTCAAATTTATCTAATTAATGAGTTACTATTGATATTAGTGATGTTTGTTCGGCTGTTGTTGTGATGGGTCATGAGTAAAGACTGAGGTGTAAATGAGGCTCAATAAGTTAGATTTAAACCTGTTTGTTGTTTTCGACGCGCTCTATCGCGAGGGTGGGGTGACCAAGGTAGCGGTATTATTAAACATAACCCAAC
>Ga0209826_1000286_pt1 | contig 36878 bp, 32 predicted proteins | sample GOMGulsemesocosm_5_FD_184637 | JGI IMG/M metagenome (GOLD analysis project Ga0209826, IMG submission 184637) | Methane-oxidizing microbial communities from mesocosms in the Gulf of Mexico - GOM15C Gulf of Mexico (SPAdes) (version 2) | ecosystem: Environmental > Aquatic > Marine > Cold seeps...
AAAACAATGGTTTTGTTTATTAGTTCGTAAACGAAGAGAGGTAGAATAACTTAACCAAATAAATCGTAGGGTTTTTGTATATGCCATTTTGTTCCTATTTATTCTAAAATATTTAATGGGGTTCTGTAAAATATTTAATGGGGTTCTGCTAGAAGTGTAATTAGTTGAAATCAATTGTTTTTTTTGCATGTTTTTTCTTGAACGATCAATTCTATTGCTTTTTATATAGAATAAACTATTGACGATAACTATTTAATAGAATAAATTTTCACCATAAAGGTATTCAAAGGATTGATATGTCGTTATTTAGAAAGGAAGCTATTTCCCATCAAAGTGAGCGTTTAACAGGCGCTATCACCTTAGCTCAACCATTATCGCTCAAGCTAACTGTCGTTATTTTAGTTTCTGTTGCGGTGGCCATTGTTACTTTCCTTTTTAATGCAGAATATTCTCGTAAAGAAACGGTTCGCGGTTTTTTAATGCCGAATAAAGGTGTAATAAAGAGTTTTGCAAGTCAAGGCGGCACCATTGAGAAATTATGGGTGAAAGAAGGTGATAAAGTTATTAAAGGGCAATCACTTGCAACACTTTTAGTTCAGCAAAGTAATACTGAGGGTATTAATTTAAGCACTCAATTAATGGAGCAATTAACAGAGCAATACACATTAATTGATGATGAAATCAAACAACATCAACAACTTAAAAATCAAGAAGTAGAGAACTTAAATAAACGCGAGCAGGCATTAAAAAAAGAGCGATGGGCACTCAAAAGCCAATATAAGTTGGCAAATGAAAAACTTTCTATTTTACAAAAACAGCAGCAACATCTTAAAAAGCTTAATAAACAAGGATTCATTTCAAATACAGAAAGCGAGCGGCAACAGCAATCAATTCTTGAAGGAAAACAAGAAAAACAAAATATTGCTCGCTTATTATTGCAACAACAAAATAAATTAAGCCAAGTCGGCTTTAACTTTACCAATATCCCTCAGCAATATACGTTGCGAATAAATAACCTCAAACGCCAACAAGCAGATCTTCAGCGACAATTGGCACAAGTAGCAAGCAATTATAAATACACTATAACTGCGAGCAACAGTGGCTTTGTTACAGGTATTCAAGTTGTTGAAGGTGAAACTTTATCGCAAACAAAAGCACAATCTAAACCCTTGTTGCATATATTGCCTGAAGACTCGGAGTTAGTTGCTGAACTGTTATTGCCTACTCGATCTGCTGGTTTTATTCAAGTTGGCAATAATACTCGATTACGTTTTGATGCTTTTCCTTATCAGCGTTTTGGCTTTATCAGCAGTGAAATCATTCGTATTGATCAAACATTGATTACACCCAATGAAATTCAACTTCCAATAGCATTACAAGAGCCTGTTTATCGTTTGCGAGCAAAATTAAATCAGCAACAAATGAAAGCATTTGGTAAAGCGTTTGACTTAAAAAGTGGCATGTTGTTTGAGGCTGACATTATGCTAGAACAGCGTACCTTAATTGAGTGGTTACTTGAACCGATTTACAGCTTGCGAGGTAGGGTAAGTTAACTATGTCACTTTTAGCATTACCGTCATCTTCGAAGTGTCTGATCGAAGATCTACTGGTTTAAGCAATGAAAATAAAAGTGAAAAGAATATTTCTGATGAGGAAACTCTTTTTAAGAGTAACTTTGTTGGAAAATAGAGTGGCTGACTTTAGTCAAACTTTAGCGAGATGAGCTAAAGTCAGCCTATTAATCGCTGATTCAAATGATTGAATTAGCACTTAACAACTCGACAATGAATGTCGAGTATATGGAGTATAACATTATGCGTGAATTAAGAGTAAATGAAATGGAGCAAGTAAACGGTGGAATAATTTGGTCTATTCCTAGAATAACTGTAAGTTTGGTTGGTGCTTACAGAACTATTTCTAGTATTAAGTGGGGTACTGCATCATATGACGATATGACGATTGCACCTTAAAACGCATCATTGAAGTTAATAATCTAATAATTAAGGAATAAAAATGAAAGAGTTAACAATCAAAGAAATGAAATCTGTTAATGGTGGATTTCCTCCACTTTTAGTCTTTTTTGCGGCTGAAGCACTTTATGGTTACAGTGCTTATCAAACACTCAAATGGCTAGGTGCAGAAACTGCAACAACTGCAACACCATAATAATTTTAGGAAAAATCAACGCCGACTTTTATTAAAGTCGGCTTATATATGGATGCATAATAATGAACAATAATAACGAAGAAAAAAATAATATAGAAACAAATAAAATTGAATTAAATGAATCTCTTAAAAAAGATAAAAATGAAGGTGGCTTTTCATTTTTTGATTCTGTTAATTTTTTTACAGGCTTTATAGATTTCATTAAATATCTTTTTAAGTAAAGTAATTCATGTTCCTAAATTGACAATAAACTTTTCATAAATTGTAAAGGCAATAATGAGAAATCATCTACTCATTCTTGAAATATTTGATCATGAAACATCTGAGTTGACGAACAAGATTCATTCTTAATTGAGCATAAATACAAAAATAGGGCATAGGAAAAGATTATGATGAAAGAAAGCTACCTTATCGAAAGTAAATTCTCAATTTTTGGCACCTTTTTATGGATGCTATTTCTCACTCTTGGCATCCAAGCCATACTTTGTTTTATCGCTGCTGTTGGTATTGCTACTTTAGGTGCGTCAAACAATGAGCTTGAGCTTCTCTTTATGCGACCTGATGCTATAACAATAATTGGGGTAATAGCCGCTATTTTGTCAATCCCATTGATAAAAAAAGCTGCATATCAACCAGGTAAGACATTTCCATTTGAGTTTTTAGCGTTTCAAACGGTTAATAGAACTACATTAGCAAAAGTGTTGTTGTCAGGTGTTGGCTGTTATACCTTTATGTCATTGGCAAGTTATGTGTTATCAATTGAAACGCCACAATTTATGATAGATGTCAAATCACAAACCCATTCAACTTTCGATATAATGATGTTAGTGCTTGGTATTTGTATTGTTGCCCCTATAACTGAAGAAGTGATTTTCCGTGGACTTGCCTATGCACGATTGATAAAAAGCAGAGTTGGTGTTACCGGAGCTATTATTATCACCAGTTTAGTTTTTACCGCTATCCATACTCAATATGACTTTATAGTTTTAGCTCTATTATCTATGTTCGCCTTTCTACTTGGTTATGTTCGTTATAAAACTGGTAACCTTGTTTATTGCATAGTCTTACACATGCAATTGAATATCTTATCAACAATAGAGTTATTTGTTTTTTTGTAAATCAAATAGATTTCCCACTGAGCTTTAATTATGAACACTCACCTTAATTTTTCTGTTAATAAATCTGTTCCGCTTATTTTACAATCTGAAATAGCCGAATGTGGTCTAGCATCAATGGCTATGGTCGCAAGCTATCATGGCCACCAACTCGATATGGCAGCCATGCGTAAGCGTTTTTCTGCTAACTTAAAGGGCATGAATCTTCAGCAACTTATCGAGTTGGGTGATAGCTTAGGCTTGGCTAGTCGGGCGCTACAATGTCCTATAGATGATGTGCATAAACTCGCTGCGCCTTGTATTTTACATTGGGATTTAAATCACTTTGTCGTGCTCACTAAAGTTTCAGGCAAGGATAAGACGGCTAATTGGTAAACGCACGTTAAATGTAGAAGAGTTTAGCCAACATTTTACGGGTATTTGTTTAGAGCTAACACCAACCAGTAAATTTGAAGCAAAGGAAGAACAAGCTCAAATGAAATTCACGCAATTGTGGAGTTCAATGTCAGGTTTAAAAGCAGGACTTTTTAAGCTTATTGGTTTATCACTTGTTCTGCAATTGTTTGCCTTAATTACACCTTATTATATACAGTGGGTAGTTGATGAGGTGCTCATTAGTTTTGATAAACCATTACTCATGGCTTTAGCCATAGGCTTTGCGTTAATTGCCATCATTTCTGTAGTGACTAATGCGGTGCGAAGTTGGTTAATCTTACGCCTGTCTAGTTTGCTTAATATGCAAATGGGAGTAAACCTGCTTAGGCATTTACTGCGCTTGCCAATGAACTATTTTGAATCTAGGCATATTGGCGATATTGTTTCACGTTTTGGCTCGTTAGCACAAATACGTGAGCGGATTACCACTGGTTTTATTGAAACTCTGGTTGATGGTGTGATGGCTATTACTGTGCTAATTATGATGCTGCTCTATTCTGTTAAGCTTACCGTTGTAGTGTTAGCAGCAATAATACTTTATACCATTGTACGTTTAGCGCTATATCGACCGCTTCATCAAGCGACAGAAGATATGATCCAAAACTCAGCCAAAGAGCAGTCTAACTTTTTAGAAAATATTCGTGCTATGCAAACCATCAAGCTTTTTGGTAATGAATCGCAGCGCCAAGGAATTTGGCAAAACCGCTATGCGGAAGTTATCAACAGTGAAATTCGTTTAGGTCGTTTGAAAATTAGCTTTGATTCTTTTAATAAACTCTTATTTGGTTTAGAAAACGTACTAGTAATTTATTTTGCTGCATTAATGGTAATGGCTAATAGTTTCTCTGTAGGTATGGTTCTGGCATTTATCGCTTACAAAGGACAGTTAACACAGAGGTTTGCTAATCTCATTGAACAAATTATTCAATTTAAAATGATGCGCTTACACCTTGATCGTATTGCTGATATTGCGTTAACTGAGCAAGAAGCTAACCGAGAGGGGGAAGTTAATTTTTCAAATAGTGATAATGGTGAACCCAAAGGCCAACTAACGCTAGAAAATATCTGCTTTAGTTACAGTGATGAGCAAATGCCGATATTAAACAATGTTAACCTAACGCTTGATGCAGGTGATTCTATTGCGATTACTGGGCCTTCAGGTGTAGGTAAAACTACATTAATGAAGATTATGTTGGGGCTATTACAACCCACCTCAGGTAAAATATTACTCGACGGTAAGGATATTACCCAAGTTGGTCTTAAAAACTATCGCAAACATATTGCAGCAGTCATGCAAGATGATACCCTACTTGCTGGATCTATCGCTGACAATATTAGCTTCTTTGATCCCCAACCCAATTATTTAAAAATAGAACAATGCGCCTACTTGGCGGCTATTCATGATGATCTTAACAAAATGACCATGGGCTATAACTCATTAGTAGGTGATATGGGTTCTAACCTATCGGGTGGGCAAATCCAACGTTTATTGCTCGCTCGTGCGCTTTATCAGTCACCATGTGTGCTCTTTATGGATGAAGCGACAAGTCATTTAGATAAAGAAAATGAAGCTAAAATTAGTGAAAAAATTCAACATTTGCCTATGACTCGTATCATGATCGCTCATAGACAAGAAACAATTAACATGGCAGAGCAGGTTTATTTACTAAATAATGGAGTATTAGTTAACGTAAATGAAAGCTGTTCTGATGTTGCAAGTTAAGCATTGTAGAAATATTATGATGAAAGTTACCAAAATAATTACTCTTTTTCTTGCTCTTTTCTTTTAGCTTCGGCAATTCGCCATTTTTGTATCTCAGCATAGTAATGATCCCATACACAAGGATTACACGCACCACCGCCACAGCAGTCATCATCGGCAGGAGGAGTGGGTTTTTCTAGTTGTTCTGTCATGTTTTGTCTCGTTGCTGGTATTACATAATATTATATCTTAAATTGCTATGAAAAAAAAAGCTCTGCGTGTGCAGAGCTTTTGATAACTTTCAATGAAATAGTTTAATTTTCAGATTCAGCTAGTTTCTTTTCTAGATAGTGAATATTAGCACCACCGTTCACAAAACCTTGATCGTTCAAAATATCTTGATGCAAAGTAATATTGGTTTTAATACCATCAATTACTAGTTCAGACAATGCATTGCGCATACGAGCAATAGCAACGTCACGATTATCACCCCAAGTGATCAATTTTCCAATCATAGAATCATAATGTGGAGGTACAGAGTAATCAGCGTAAATGTGAGAGTCCCAACGAACGCCTAACCCACCCGGTGGATGGAAACGTGTAATTTTACCCGGTGAAGGAATAAAAGTACGTGGATCTTCAGCATTAATACGACACTCAATTGAATGACCTGAAATTTTAATATCATCTTGGGTGTATGATAAAGGTTGTCCTGCAGCAATACGTAATTGCTCTTTAATTAAATCAACGCCAGTGATCATTTCAGTTACAGGGTGTTCAACTTGAATACGCGTGTTCATTTCAATGAAATAGAACTCACCATTTTCATATAAAAATTCAAAAGTACCTGCACCACGGTAATTGATTTCAACACAAGCATTACAACAGCGTTCACCAATTTTAGCGCGCATTTCAGGGGTAATTCCTGGAGCGGGTGCTTCTTCAACTACTTTTTGGTGACGGCGTTGCATTGAACAATCACGCTCACCTAAGTGTATTGCAGTACCTTGGCCATCTGCAATAATTTGAATTTCAACATGACGTGGGTTCTCAAGGAATTTTTCCATATAAACCATGTCATTTTTGAAAATAGTACCCGCTTCTTTTTTAGTTAACGCAATTGATTCAACTAATTCTTCCTCATTGCGAACAACACGCATACCACGACCGCCACCGCCACCCGCTGCTTTAACAATAATAGGGTAACCTATGCGTTTAGCATGAGCTTTATTAACATCATCATCTTCGGTTAATGGTCCGTCTGAGCCTGGTACACAAGGAACACCAGCAGCTTTCATTGAGCGAATAGCTGCAACTTTGTCGCCCATTATGCGTATACTTTCTGCTTTTGGACCAATGAAGGCAAAACCCGATTGCTCTACTTGCTCAGCAAAATCAGCATTTTCAGCTAAAAAGCCATAGCCTGGGTGAATAGCAACGGCATTGGTTACTTCGGCTGCAGTAATAATGGCAGGCGCATTTAAATAACTATCAAGTGCCGATGCTTTACCAATACAAATGGTTTCATCAGCTAATAGCACGTGCTTTAAGTTTTTGTCTGCAGTTGAGTGTACAGCTACAGTTTTAATACCGAGCTCTTTACAAGCGCGTAATATTCTTAAGGCAATTTCGCCACGGTTGGCGATAACAACTTTATCTAACATAGAATGACCCTTATGTCTGAGGATAAGTGGGCTTATTCAATGATGAAAAGCGGCTGATCAAATTCAATAGCATCTTCATTGACGGCCAAAACTTCTTTAATCACACCTGATTTGTCCGCTTCAATTTGGTTCATCATTTTCATTGCTTCTACAATACATAAAGTATCGCCTGCATTTACATGTTGACCTACGTCTACAAATGCTGGTGAATCTGGAGAGGCTGATGCGTAGAAAGTGCCGACCATAGGAGAGCGTACTATATGGCCTGAAACTACTGGTGCAGCGGCTTCAGTTGTGGCTGCTACTGGAGCTACTACAGATGCTGCTTGCATCATTGGCGCGGCTTGCATCATTGGTGCCGCTACAGGAGCACCACGGCAAATACGTACAGACTCTTCACCTTCAGAGATTTCTAATTCATTGATCCCTGATTCTTCTACTAATTCGATAAGCTTTTTAATTTTGCGAATATCCATTGTAATACCTTGTTTTGGTTGTACCTAAAATAATAATAAGTTAATAGAAAACTACTAACTGTAATTGTTTGTTTTTTATGTGTTATCTTGTTTCTTCGACAGCCAGTTATGCGCTGAATCAAGTGCGTAGCTATAGCCTTGTGTACCTAAACCACAAATAACACCTTGAGCAACATCAGATAAATATGAGTGATGTCTAAATTTTTCCCGAGCATGAACATTAGATAAATGCACTTCGATGAAAGGTATTGCTACCGACAATAAAGCATCACGAATTGCGACACTGGTATGGGTAAAAGCTGCAGGGTTAATAATGATGAAATCAATTTTTTGATAAGCTTGATGAATTGCTTCAATTAATAAATGTTCAGCATTTGATTGCAAATGAGATAGCTCTATTGATTTATCTTCAGCTGTTTTTACTAGCTGAGTAATTATTTCATCTAATGTTTGCGCACCATAAATTTCAGGCTCACGCTTGCCTAACATGTTTAAATTTGGGCCATTTAGCACTAAAACTTTGAACTTTGTAGTCATCTTCGTTAAAAACACCGATAAAAATAAATTATTAATAATAATTACATAAAAAAATAAAACTGTGAATAAAAAAATCAATTTTTTTTGTTATTGGCGATTATTATAGTGTTTTCGCAGAATATAGCAGCAAAATACAGGTCTAACCTCTTAACTGTAGCTGAACTATGGTTTTTTCGACCATTATTGGCTAGACTTATTAAGTAGTTACGATTTTTTAAGATGCTGTTTTTAAAGGGGTTGCGTTTTATAGGATAAATTGGTGAAGCATTTGGAAATAAAGTTTTTGTTATAATTCAAAGTGATATGTAAAGTTGTTAACTCAAGTACTTCTCTTTGGTTTTGTTCAAAAGAATAAACTAATAGTTGTAACAGATAGTTAACTTCTGGTATCTTGGTTACAAATGTTAAAATTTATTAATATTTTCAATAAGCTATAAATTTAATGGCTTTTCTGTCGTTAGTACCAATTGCCATACCTATTAAATCCCCCACTTAATAGTTGGTAAATGCCTAGCCAATATTTGTATATTGACAGGTATAAAAGGACTGTATTATCAATACACTTTATTCTTTATGCATACTCATATGGTTAGGTTGCATTAGTTCAATAGTTAATGCTGTTGAGGTAATAACGCACCCGTCTGTTAGTGAACCTATTTTAACGACTTCGCAATTGCGCCGTATTTATACTATGCGACAAATACAATGGCCGGATGGTCACCGAATTACTGTATTTGTTTTACCTAGAAAGCATGATCTTCATTTACGTTTTAGTAAAGAGCGCTTGCAAATGTTTCCGTATCAACTTGATCGTATTTGGAATAAATTAACTTATTCGGGCTTAGGTGTGGCACCAATTATGCTTAATACTCCAGAAGAGCTTTTAGAAGCCATAAGAACAACACCAGGTGCTATTGGTTATGTTGAGGATGTCAAGGATGAGGAGGCAGTACATGTCATTAAAATTAGAGATTAGAAAAATTTTCATACCAAATAAAAAGTTATTTGTTGTGGTGTCAGCAGCAATATTTAACTTATTTACTCTTTCTGTTAAAGCGGCAGTTCAAGACTTTCAATTTCATGGCTTTGCCGCTCAAGGCATAATAGATGTTGATGGCAGTAATTTTGTTAATGATGATGGTTCTCTATCACCAAAACTAACAGAGCTTGGTTTTAACGGATCCTATCAGTTGAATTCTAACTTTAGACTAGCAGGGCAAGTTGTTTACTTAAATGGTGGTAACCGATATGAAGAAGGTGTTCGAGTTGATTATGCGTTATTGGATTGGTCAGCATATGAAAGCAAAAACTGGCAAGTTAATATTTATTTAGGTCGCTTTAAAAATAATCACTGGTTATATTCTAGCTCTAGAGATATTCCTTTTGCCCGTCCTAGCATCATTTTACCACAGTCTGTTTATTTTGATGGTTTTCGAGATATAGCTGTAGGCAGTGATGGAGCTGCTATGAAAATTAGCCATAGTGATGATGATTATGGTGATTTTGATTTTAATTTGAGTTATGGATCTTCGCGAATATCGGATAAACAGAGCGAAATTATTTTAAGTGAATTTATTCAAGGCACAGCGAAGCAAGACTTTGAAACACAAGGGAGTTTTTATTGGCAGCCAGATTTTTCAGCGTGGCGATTTGGTGTTTCTTATTTAGATTCTGATTTTAGTTATCAAGCGAATGATAACGGAGACTTCTTTTTTGATGGTGATTTTTCTTTTAAATTTTACACTATTAATGCTTTATATGAAGGCGAAAATTGGGAGTTTAGCGGTGAAATTTATCAATCTACATTTATGACAGAAGGCTTTTATCATCCTTTATACTCTAAAGCACCTGTTGCTCAAGGAATGTATGTACAATCTCGATATAAGATGACTAATGAACTAACGCTATTAGCACGTTATGAGCATTTTTATAGTGATAGAAATGACAAAGATGGTAAGAAATTAGAGCAAGAAACGGGTGGCCTTGTTCCTGCTTATTTTGGTTATCATCGAGATACAACGGTTGGATTATCATATGATTTTTCAAGCAACTTACGCTTAAGACTTGAATGCCATTGGTTTCAAGGAACAGGTAGGTTAACCCCCGTAGTTTTACCAAACCCAATTGCTAATGCTAATGAAAATTGGCAGCTTTGGGCTGCGCAACTAATGTATTGGTTTTAACATGGAAGTGAATTGATGAAAAAAAAATTTATTAGTGTTCCAACTAAGCTATTAACGTTAATAGTTTCAACATTATTACTTTTAGCGATAGGTTTCTCTGCGCTATCTCTATCACGCTTGCAAGCTGATTATAAGCAGTTTCAGCAAAATACTTTAGATCAAGGACAAGCTCAATTTATCTTACATAGTGATATTTTACGCTCTAAATTGAATGTTTGGCTTGAATCTTTTTCTGAAATAACGCAGTTTTCACAGCAAAACGACTTTACTGTTTTTGCTGAGCAGCTTGCGAGTCAGTTTGATGGTTTACAGCTCAATTTAAATGTTGAAAATGTTTGGTTAGTTGATGCACAAAAGAAAGCGCTTTTTGCAACCTCAACTATGCCAATAACAGTGCAAGAAAGTGTTGAACAAGTGTTAAGGCTTCAGCAGCCTCATCATCAAATTCATTGTCAGCAACAGTGTCAATTATTACTCAGTTTACCTTTATTGAATAAGCAGGGCGAAGTTGGTGTTGTTACAATGAGCGCTAGCCTTGTTGACATGTTATATGCAATAAATACCTCATTAAATAGTGATGTAGCTGTGATTAGTTTTCCTATACAAGATGACGGAGCAGGTAACAAGGTAGATATTGTTTCAGCATCAAATTTAGCTCTAGCACAATCGCTTCTTGATGCTAATACCGAAAATAATTTAGATGCTATATTAGAGCAAGGCGTGCAGATTGATCTTTTACATAAAAACTATTTAGTGAACTTGTTGCCATTAGCACAAAGTCACCAACGGACATTTTATTTGTCTTTAATAGATGATGTTACGTCTTTTACAGAAAAAAATGCTCGATACAGACAGCAGTTTATAATTTCTCTTAGCGGGATATTCTTTCTCCTTGGTTTTTTTGTTTATTTTGTTGCCAGACCATTTACTAAGCGTTTATTGCGGTTATCTGGAGCCTTACCATTACTTGCCAATAAAAAGTTTGATCAATTTCGACAGGTAAAATTAAAAAGACCAATTTTATTTTCTGATGAATTAGATGTCTTAACTGATGCTGCATTAGGACTAAGTTATGAATTAGAGCAGCTGAATATTGAAGTAGAGCAAAAAACCAAAGAATTAGAAAATATCGCTATGTATGATCTACTAACTGGTTTACCTAATAGAAACATGCTGAATTATCAGTTGCGTAAATCTATTGCTAATATTGGTCGATATCCTAGCGGTGTTGCCGTTTTATTTCTCGATTTAGATGATTTTAAAAAGGTTAATGATAGTAATGGTCATACAGAGGGTGACAAGCTTCTAATTCAAGCGGCTGAAAGAATACGCTTATGTGTTGGTCAAGTTGATTTAGCTTGTCGTTTTGGTGGCGATGAATTTGTTATTATACTTGGTAACCTAAAATCAGTTAACGAAGCCATCCATATTGCAGAGCAATTGCTGCAACAATTTAAAGAGCCGATAAGGCTTGGCTCCAGTATTTTTTATGTTTCTACTAGTATTGGTATTTCATACACAGAGTCCTTTGATGAAAAATCGGATGATTTAATTGCTCATGCTGATATTGCTATGTATGAAGCAAAAGACAATGGCGGTGGCCAATACCATGTTTATCATCATGAAATGTATCAACGGGTCGCACAGCGAGTAATGCTTGAAGGTGAAGTAAGGCAAGCGCTATCTAAACAAGAGTTTAGTCTTAGCTTACAACCTCAATTGCGAGCAAAAGATAAAAAACTTTATGGTTTTGAGGCGCTACTTCGATGGCATCACCCTGAAAGAGGTATGATTTCGCCAGAAGATTTTATTCCTATTTTAGAAAACTCTCAATACATGATTGAGTTAGGTTATTGGATTATTCATCGTTGTTTTGAATTGGCTGTTATGATTCGAAAACAAGGATTAATCGAGACAAAAATTGCTATTAATTTATCAGCAGGGCAATTTGTTGATGTAAATTTGCCTAATTACTTACAAAGCTTATTGGATAAGTTTTCTTTATCAGCTAATAATTTTGAATTAGAGCTAACTGAGCAAACGCTAGTTAAAGATATTGATCATACTATTGCTATGATGGATAACTTGAAAGATATAGGTTTTAGTTTTGCCATTGATGATTTTGGTACTGGCTATTCATCTTTGGCTTATATTAAAAAAATGCCTATTGATGTTATTAAAATTGATAAAAGCTTTATTTTCGGCATGCTAGAAAACCATGCAGACTATCAAATAATTATATCAACCATCGCTATGGTGAAAAACTTAGATTTAACGGTTATTGCCGAAGGTGTTGAAACCGCTGCACAGTTGCGTAGTTTAACAGAAAATGGCTGTGATTTAATTCAAGGTTACTACTTCTCAAAACCCGTACCAGAGATTGAATTAAATGAATTTATCAAAAACCATATTCATGATGGTTACTGGAAAACACAAGTAGAAAAGCAAACAGATAAAGCTTTATAAATTTTAGAGCTGTATATTATATAGATTGCTTGATAAGTTAAAATATAGATTCAATATGAGCACTAAATTTATCAGCGCCCATAAAACCAGTAATACGTTGCTGGTTTAACTCATTACCTTGTAAATCAAAAAATAGAATAGACGGTAAACCAAATACATTGAAATGCTCCATTAGCTCAATGTTTCTATTAGCGCCTGTTTCAGTTAAATCAATTTGTAGTAACACCGAGTTAGCAAGTGCTTGTTGTACTTTTTTATCTGGGAAGGTGTACTGTTCAAACTCTTTACAAGCCACGCACCAATCAGCATATAAATCTAGCATTACTGTTTTACCTTGTTCATTTGCATCAGTAATCGCTGTTTGTAATCCTTTTAAAGTAGATATTTGCTTGAAATGTTGCATTTGGCTGTTTTGGTTGGCTTCCTTTGTCAGTTGATTGTTGTCAGGCATAATTAATTGATAAGCCATATTTGCACCAAAAAACATCATTAGAAAAATCAATAATGAACGTAAACCAAAACCAAACCCCTTCGGCTTGTCTATAGCTGAATTTTGATTAACAACATAAAAGTAACTTGCTGAGCCTAGTACTAACAATGCCCATAATGCTTGACTGGCAATTTCAGGAATAAAGCGCTCTAATAAAAATATTGGTACAGCTAATAGTAATAAACCAAAAATATTTTTAATGATATTCATCCAAGCGCCTGCTTTTGGAAGTAACTTACCGCCAGAGCTGCCTAAAATAAGTAAAGGTAAACCCATGCCTAAGCTTAAGGCATACAAAGCAGAAGCACCCAATACCACATCACCCGTTTGTGAAATATACAACAAAGCACCTGTTAAAGGGGCGGTTGTACAAGGCGAAGCTACCAACCCAGAAATAACGCCCATCATCACAACACCTATAATAGAACCACCCTTTTGCTTGTTACTTAGGTTGTTTAATTTATTCTGCCAGCTTGCTGGTAGTGCTAAGTTGAAAACTCCAAACATTGAAAGTGCTAAAAATATAAACAATGCGCTTAGTGCCATTAGCACATAAGGATGCTGAAATATTGCTTGAAATTGCGCGCCAGCAAGTGCAACGACAATACCTAATAAAGTATAAGTGACCGCCATACCTTGCACGTAAAAGAAAGATAAAGTAAAAGCCTTTTTTGTGGTTAAGGGAGTCGTTAAATCTTTACCTGCACCAACAATAATTCCTGTTAAAATAGGGTACATTGGAAATACGCAAGGGGTAAATGACAGCAGTAAACCGCCAACAAAAAAAGCCACTAACGTTAATAGTAAACTATCTTGTTTTAACATATCAGCGAGTTGGTGTTGTTCACTTGCTGGTATTACAGCGCTTTTATTAGCGTCAACATTCGCCGAAATAGAGTTACTTTCAGATGAATTTAAGGCAGATAATATAGATGCTGCGTTATTACTGGTTGTTTGTGCAAGCACGTTATCTAATGTAATAATTTTTTTAGTTGGAGGGTAGCATAAGCCTTTATCTGCACAACCTTGATAACGTACTGTAACTAAAGCATCTTCATGCGCTTCCTCTATATTAATAGTGAAAGTTAATTGTTTAGTATAAATTTGTTGCACACCAAAAAATTCATCTTCGTGATCAATTCCTTGCGGTAGCTCTACCGTTGATATACGTGAGTTTTTACTTGTAAACTTAAATTGATGGCGATATAGATAATAGCCTTCACTGATATCAAAACTGATATGTAATTGATTATTTTGCTGATCAAAATTAAAAACAAATGCTTGGTCTACTTTTAAAAATTCATTATCATTGCTAAATAGTGATGAATCAGAAATGTCAAAAATAGATTGCTGTGCTTGGCTTGGTATAGACAGCAAAGCTAATGTTACTAAAATAACGGTAAAAAGCACGTTCAAAGGCTTTTTTAAAGACAAGTTAAAAAACGACGATAATTTTTTCATCAATACTACTTCAAATATTTACAGATCCAGTTTTAATAGTGCTCACTGCTTTGCTGGACGTTCAAGGCAATCGCTTCAACTACATCATGGGGATGCAATTTATTAATTTTAGCATTTAGCGGTGTATCTTCACCGCAATAATTTAATCTTATTCTCTTAAAAAAAACTTAACAACACCAGTAAAATGTTCAGTGCTTGAAAAAGACCTGTTAAGCCCCATATTAATTGCATAAGAAATTAAGGAATTATTATGTTTCGCATATTATTTGCACTATTTATTATCGTACCTATTATTGAAATTACTGTGTTAATGCAAGTAGGAGAATTTATTGGCGCATGGCCAACTGTTACTCTTGTTATTATTAGTGCTTGGTTGGGAGCTAAATACGTTCGCCAACAAGGATTGGCAACACTGCAATCAGTACAAACAAAAATGGAAAAAAATGAAATGCCATCTGGTGAAATAGTGACAGGACTGGTGTTATTGGTAGCAGGGGTGTTGTTAGTAACACCAGGTTTTGTTACAGATATTTTTGGTTTGTTATTACTTGTGCCTAGTGTTCGTCAAGCATTGGCTAACTCAGTGCAAAAACATATAAAAACAAGTCAAGGAAGTGCATTTGGCGCTAGTGCTCACTTTCATTCGACTACTTTTACGCAAACAAGTGGTCATACATATGAAAATGATGTTGATAATTCGGATGTTTTTGTTGATAAAAAACCTATCGCCCACCATCAAGGCGAAACGATTGAGGGAGATTTTAAACGAAAAGATTAATTAGCTTAGCCCTAAATAGTTAAAAAATTAACCATAAGACTTGTGAAGTATTTTTTTAGCCCCATTTACTTACACACTAGTACCATATAAATAAACATATAAATAAATTTGTTATAACTCAATATTCTCAGGAGAAAATAAATGAGCATTCGTCCATTACACGATCGCGTTATCGTAAAACGTAAAGAAGTAGAATCAAAATCAGCGGGTGGCATTGTGCTAACAGGTAGCGCAGCCGAAAAATCAACTCGCGGTGAAGTTATTGCTGTTGGTAATGGCCGCATTTTAGAAAATGGTGATGTACGTGCGCTAGACGTAAAAATTGGCGACCAAGTTATTTTCTCTGAAGGTTACGGCATGAAAACTGAAAAAATTGATGGCGATGAAGTATTGATCCTTTCTGAATCTGACATTTTAGCAATCGTAGAATAATTCAATTCTGTAGGCGGCTTACTTTGCAATACAGTATTCGCGCTTAAAACAAACAAAATTATAGGAATAAATAACATGGCTGCAAAAGACGTATTATTTGGAAATGACGCACGTGCAAAAATGCTACGTGGTGTAAATGTATTAGCTGACGCTGTAAAAGTAACATTAGGTCCTAAAGGACGTAACGTAGTTTTAGATAAATCTTTTGGTGGTCCAACAATCACTAAAGATGGTGTAACCGTGGCCAAAGAAATCGAATTAGATGACAAGTTCGAAAACATGGGCGCACAAATGGTGAAAGAAGTTGCTTCTAAAGCCAATGATGAAGCAGGTGACGGTACTACAACTGCCACTGTTTTAGCACAAGCTATTGTTAACGAAGGTTTAAAATCAATTGCTGCGGGTATGAACCCAATGGATCTTAAGCGCGGTATCGACAAAGCTGTTATTGCTGCTGTTGCGGCATTAAAAGATTCATCTACGCCAGTAACAGACAACAAAGCTATTGAGCAAGTTGGCACCATTTCAGCTAACTCTGACGAAACTGTTGGTCAAATCATCGCAACAGCTATGGACAAAGTAGGCACCGAAGGTGTTATTACGGTTGAAGAAGGTCAAGCATTAACAGACGAACTAGATGTTGTTGAAGGTATGCAGTTTGACCGTGGTTATTTATCTCCTTATTTCATCAATAGCCAAGAAAACGGCACAGTTGAATTAGATAACCCTTTTATTCTTTTAGTTGATAAAAAAGTTTCAAACATTCGTGAATTATTAACGACGCTTGAAGGTGTTGCTAAAGCAGGCAAGCCATTACTTATTATTGCTGAAGATGTTGAAGGCGAAGCCTTAGCAACATTAGTTGTTAACAACATGCGTGGTATTGTTAAAGTTGCTGCAGTTAAAGCGCCAGGTTTTGGGGATCGTCGTAAAGCGATGCTTCAAGATGTTGCTACTTTAACCGCAGGTACAGTAATTTCTGAAGAAATTGGCATGGAGCTTGAAAAAGCGACTTTAGAAGATTTAGGCCAAGCTAAGCGCGTTATCATCTCTAAAGATAACACCACTATTATTGACGGTATTGGCGTTGAAGCTGATATTCAAGCTCGTGTTAGCCAAATTCGTGGTCAAATTGAAGATTCATCATCAGATTACGACACAGAAAAACTACAAGAGCGTTTAGCTAAATTAGCGGGCGGTGTTGCTGTTATCAAAATTGGTGCGGCTACTGAAGTAGAAATGAAAGAAAAAAAATTCCGTGTTGAAGATGCATTACATGCAACTCGTGCTGCGGTAGAAGAAGGTGTTGTTGCTGGTGGCGGCGTTGCATTAGTTCGCGCAGCAGCAGCAATTAAAGATCTTGAAGGCGCTAACGAAGATCAAACACACGGTGTTAATGTTGCTATTCGCGCTATGGAAGCTCCACTTCGTCAAATCGTAGCTAACTGTGGTGATGAGTCTTCAGTTGTGCTAAATGAAGTTCGCAGTGGTACAGGTAACTACGGTTACAATGCAGGTAACAGTACTTATGGCGATATGATCGAAATGGGTATTCTTGATCCAACTAAAGTAACGCGTAGTGCACTACAATTTGCAGCTTCAGTTGCCGGCTTAATGTTAACTACCGAAGCGATGATCACTGATGCGCCACAAGATGCTTCTCCTTCAATGCCTGATATGGGCGGCATGGGTGGTATGGGCGGCATGCCTGGTATGATGTAAAAATAGAGCTTTTGCTCTAACGTGTGTGGTTCTGATCATTTAAATGAAAGCCCTAATAACGATATTAGGGCTTTTTTTATGTTTGCCCAGCGAAGCTAGCAAACCCGATAGGCTGAAAGAAGCCTTATCACCCTGACTAAGGGGACGCTGTTTTTCAAGGCAGTTGTCGCCTAAATTGTGTTTTTTTGCTTAAGCTGCTTCTTTTTCAGGGTTCAAATAGACTTTTTCAATAAATCCCCAGTCTCGGCAGTTCTTACTCCATCGGTTCGGATTTTTTGATCTGGCTTTTTTATACACTTCTTCACGTTTGTTTAAAATCTTAGTATCAAGGCCACCGTGTCTTTGCTCTGGAGTTACATATTTAATACCACTATGCTTGTGCTCAGTGTTATACCAACCAACAAAATTATCAACCCATAATCTAGCCTCCTCAATATTGCCAAAACCATCAACAGGCCATTGCGGGCAATATTTCACAGTTTTAAATAATGACTCAGAATACGGATTATCATTGCTAACTCGTGGTCTTGAATATGAGGTAATCACACCAAGATCTTGCATCTTTGCTCTCATTGTAAAGCTTCTCATTGGCGCACCGTTATCTGAATGTAATACTAAGTCATTGTTTACACACTTTTCAGACCATGTAGATCTTTGTAGAAGGTCTGCGGCATACTCACCCAATTCTTGATCATGAACTTCTACACCTACAATTTTACGACTGAAAATATCAAGGATCATATATAAATAATAATGATGCCCTTTAACTTTCCCTGGTAAATGACTAATATCCCAAGTCCAAACTTGATTTGCACCATCAGCCATTTGAGCCTTTGGCTTATGATACTTACGCATTGATTTTGACCGTGTTCTATTAACTAGTTGATTGCGTGCTTTTAACACTCGATAAAATGTTGACTCAGATGCAATATAAATACCTCTATCCGCCAATGTTGGTACTATTTGATTTGGTGGTAAGTCGGCAAACTCAGGCTCATTACAAATATCAATAATCTGTTGCTGCTCTTCGTCAGATAATTTATTAGATGGCTCTGGGCGTTTAGCTGTTGGTCGTTTATCTTCAACGATAGCACCACTTACTCTCCAGCGTTGCAATGTTCTGATCGTAATACCTACTGTACGGCTAGCTTCATTTTTTTGTGCACCATTAGCAACAGCTTCATCAATTAGGGATACCATTTTATGCCGCTCTGAGAGAGGTGTTAATCTTCCTCGCTTGTTTCCCAGAGGGCATTGAACTTTTCCCGCAGTACAAGTAATGCGGCAGTTTCAGCTAATGCCTGATTTTTACGAGCAAGTTCTTTTTCTAATGCTTTTATTTTCTTTTTATCAGAGCGACGAATGCTATCTTGTTTATATTGATTTTCAGCTTTAGGCTGGTGAGCTTGCACAGAAATAGCTTTCCACTCTTTAACTTTCTCAACATACAAACCCTTGCCTCTACAATATTCTGCTAATTCATGTTCAGTCATCGTTGAGGTTTGAATAACAAAAGAAAAAATTTGTTCCGCAGTGAAAGCTTCTACCTTTTGTTCAGCATCTTCTTTTAATAAACCTTCTGAAATCAATTCTTTTCTCCATTTTGATACAGTTGCAGCACCAACACTAAGTTCATTTGAGATTCTTCTTAAAGAATAATTATAAGGTGGTAACAGCCAAATTCTACCTTGTTCTTTAGTTTTTATATTAATAGTTTGTTGAGGCATATTGTCTCCATTGTTAAGTGAAATAACAGGCGACAACTAGTCTGACACAGCGGGGTATTCACCGATCGGCATCATAGTATTACGCAGGCATTGGTGGGTAAGCGTCCATAATAGCGCGAAGCCCAATACTTAGTCAGATCAATGCTGTGTTTGAGGGTGGCATATTTATCAGGGAGCTAGTGCAGTAACTGGGGAAGCCTGGCATTGTATCCAATCAAAATGGTTGGACGTTCATTCAAGGAGTGATCCAAGATTGTTGCGAGTGTGAGGTGGCAGATGAACCCGTAGTAGTGAGTAAGGCTAGGCCTGTGAAAGCCAGTAATGGTGTGGAGGATAAAACCAAGCCGACTATCAGCACTGTGTTTGATAGGGTCAATTTGAGTCAAAAGCTTTAATTGATTGCGAAGGGGGGAAGCGTACTTTAAGACTATAATGAGTAATTTATTTATTTCATGGATACACAAGCTGTCTGATCAACTGGAGACATAGATTTGGTGCACTAGGAATAGTGTTAACTAATGAAAATGCTCGTATACGGGAAGTATTTGTAGATAACTTTGGTAGATTGCCTTCGAGCTAGAACGCCAAAACCTACATTGAATGTTACCACCATGTTAGATTTGGATTATCCCCAAATAGCACACGATGTTAGTTGTCACAATGATGTTGTGTCACAAGTTAAAGTGATATGAAGTATGCAGGAGCCGTATACGAGGTCCGTACGTACGGTTCTGTGAGAGGGATGAGGCATGAGCCTCACCCTACTCGATAACAAACACTCTGAAAAGTTATAGATCTACGAGAGCTACAGATTTTTGTTTATCTAACATTCGCTTAAAAGTATCAAGTAGTCAATAACAGCCCGTTTAAAACACATTTTACTATTGCTTGTTGTCTACTAATACTATCTGTTTTTGTTATACAGTTGGCTAAATGAAAATCAACGGTTCGTTGGCTTATGCTTAGTAGTTGACTAATTTCCCATGAGGTTTTACCCTCTGCTGCCCATTTTATACACTCTAATTCTCGCTTAGTCATTGTAATACCATGATCGGCTTTAAATAATTTATGGCATTTATCATAAATTAAAGGGGATAACATTAGCCAGTACCAGCCTAATTTTTCTAAAGTCTCTGGTTGAGCTATTAACTCGGGTATAGCCAAAAATAAACAAGCAAACTCATTACCAAAACCATTAATTGGAATTAATAAGCTTGCTTGTTTATGGAAGGATGAATCATAGCAATCTTTGGTGTTGTTAATTAGCAAAGTTTGATAGCTGATAGGAGAACTTTCGCTAAAGCAATATTTCCTAATAATGTCATCATCAAATATAGAAAATTTTATTTTCTCAGAGATATTTCCGTAAATATAAGGATGTTTTTCTACGGCTGGGCTAGATCTAAAAACGATTAAGTTAGCCCTGTCATATTGAAACGTTATTGCTATTTCAGAAAATAAATTATTGAAATCATCTTTTGATTTAATGGCGTCAATTTTTTTAAACATGTTTGTTATGTTATTCAAGTAAAGCTCCCCTTTAAACAAGAAATAAAGTTAAGTAAATGAGATTAATCTTTGTCACAGGTTGTAGGTCGAGATATACCCATTCCTTTGAAGTGTTTAAAAATTTATATTGTACTTGTAACCATTATTTGAATGATGGAGGATCACATAACATTGGGCTTTGATTACAATTAGCGTATGTAAACTCATTCAAAATTTTAATTGACGGATATGAGGTGTCGACATGAGCTAGAGTCACCTTAATGCCACTGACAAAAACTAAAAGAGCTAAAGTTGTAGATTGGATAGTCGTTGTTATTATTTTTTTCATTCTTGTTACCTTCTTATAATATTAAAAATGGAATTGTGTAAAACCATATTTAATTTGGAAGTAACCAGCTTGTTGAGCAATAATAAAGTCTCGACTTTATTATGATTTAAATGTGACTTCGGCTGTTATGTTTAAGTCACGTCTACAGAATTGGCAGTATTACTAAATTAAAAGTTTCTCTTTCTCGGGAGGGGTATGTAATTGAAGTTCCATCATGTTTAATTGAAAAAGTGGGGCGAACAAGGTCGTAATCAAACATTTTTTTAGATTCTATTGGATTTTTTATATCACTAATATCAAGTTGATGAAAAACTGTTTTCTTTAGGTTATGGGTGCTCCAATAAATAAAATTATTTTTTACCTCCCAATAAGTATTATGTTCAGTAGATAAATTGTAGTTTAGAGCGATAGATTCCTTTGTTACTGCATCTATAAAAAATAGGTTCCCTTCATCTGTTCCTACTATATAATTACTTTCATAAGGACTAACAAATTGAAAGCCTTCAAAAAGTAGGGCCTTTTCTTTAGTCACAATGTTATAACTATATACTTCCCATTGATTATAATTTTTAATCGTGAACAAAACGCTATGCTCATCATGAGATAGGGCAGCATCACCAATGAAATCATCCCCCGATGTTATATAGGTTAGATTGTTAGTTTTAGTATCAAGTAATGCAAAACGGCCTTTTATTTTAATTAATTCTTTATTGGCTGATATTATTGACCCCATTAAATTTAATTTATAATTGGTTTGTATATGTGAAATTGTTTCATTGTTTTGGGGATTTAACTTAGCTAAAGTTAAAGTATTAGCATTACGAGACAGTATTAATTTTGATTTACTATTGGCTTGATGGGCTAAATAATAAATATTTGACTCTAGATTGTGAATTTTTGAAATAGACCAATCATCAAAAGGAAGTTGTTGTTCAAAAAATAAAGTGTGGGGTGACTTTTTGTCCCTAGTTATTGCTAATATGTGTTGTTTATCTACAACTGATATATTGGCTAAGTTATGCTTTTCATCCAAAATTTTCAATTCCAATTCTTTTGCATAGTTTAATTTGATCAATTTGTTTTTGTCCAGAATTAGTAAGTTTTCGTTATCTAGCCACTTTATGGCGTAAACACTTTGCTCTTGTTTACGACGATATATAACCTCATTCGTGAGTAAGTTTATAATTCTTATTTCATTTAATCTATCGTATTTAGAATAACGAACAATGGCGATTAATTTTTCATTTGGCGTTAAATCCCCTTTAATATCATTATAATAACTTTGTGTGCTGGATGTTATTTGTTTTGTTTTTTTCGTTTCAAAATTATAGCTGTATATAAATGTTGGTTCATTTATTTTTTTTTGTCCCGAAAAATATATAAGTTTAGTGTTTAAAGAGGTAAATACGTCTCCTATATTGAAATAATTTTGTAAAAGTGTATCTACTTTATAAGGAAAGCTCGTCAAATCTATTTTATTCAATGACGACTCTCCCTTCTTCATATTTGAATAAAATAAATTATTACTATTTAGGGAAAATGCTAACGCTATGGGGAAAAAAGCATTGCTTGTAATTGGTAAAAAATCATGTTCATTTCTTTTTTTTAGATATACTTGGTAACCATTTCCTTCATTAATCTGACCTGAGAAAGCTATAAATTGATTGTTTTGAGATTGACTGACAGCTAACTTATTTCCCGGTAAAGATTTAATTGTTATGGTCGGTTTGAGAGGAGGCATTGTTTTAGTTTTATCGTTAGCTGTATAAAAAACATTACCAGCAAGTAATAATAATATAAAAAGAAATGCTTTGAATATAACGTTTCTCTTATTGAATAAAAAAAAATTAATAGATGAAAGCTCTGCAGCTGCATTGCTCTCTTGAGAAGTGTTGGCACTTAGCATTAAAATGCTTTTGGGAGCAACCTCCTCGAATGTTACTTCACAAATTAGCTTATAACCTCGCTTGGGCAATGACTTAATGTAGTTAGGCGATTTATGATCATCATTAAATAATATTCGTAATTTACTAACTATTCTGCGAACCGCAGCGTCTGAAACAATACGCCCTCGCCAAAGGTTCTCGTGTAACTCATCCATAGTGATATAACGTGCTTTATTTTCAATGAAATAGAGCAGTACTTCTAATACTTTTGGCTCGAGAATAACTTCTTCGTCATCACGGATTAATAGCATCTCTTCTACATCCAGTTTGTAACTACCCAGTGAAATCACTTAGCTTCCTTTGATTATACAACACTCGTTTTATTGAGGTCTCAAAGAATAACCTAATAACCTTGTTTTTTCTACACTATTTAAGCTTTTGATAATTAACATGGTTATACCTCGGTTACGAAAAAGTCACACAATAATTATTGGCAGATTAATCCTTCTGGTCAATATTGTATTGATATTTAAGACAATGAAAATGTTAAGGAAGAGCAATGAATAAATTGAATGATAAAAATACAGTAAGTGCAGTTAGAACCAATGAGGGCTTTATCGAAATAACCAGCTTGGAGTTATTAGATGAAATGGTTGGGGGTTTAATTAACCCCGATGCTATTTTTTGCCAACTAGAAGACGAAAATAAGAATGCTCACAGTCATATGTCAACAGGCGTTGGAGTTTAATAAATAAGCAATCACAGCAAACCTGTTAGATTTACCAGTTATATTTATATTGGCGATTTTACATAATGAACTCATCCAAACTTCTTGGATAATAAAAACAAATTATTTTATACAAAAGGAAATTTAGCATGACTGATAAATTTGAAAATATCGAGAGCGAAGATATTAAATTAAATAAAAATGGTGAAATTGAATTAAGTGATGCGTTGGCTGGGGCTGTTGCAGGTGGTTTTAATCCGGAAGAAGAAGAAGAAGAAACCAATATAAAATGCAGCACTGTTAACTATAAATGCAAATTGAATTAATCAGTTGAAGCATTAGCTATAAATATTGGTGCAACAGTGTTGTTGTTGTTGTGCCAGTTAATTCATCCATTTAAAAGTTTAAGCTTATGAACATAACAAAAGATGTGATAAAAGGTTTTTCAAGGCGCGACCTAGCAAGTAGTTTAACAAATGAAAAGTATAACTTAATACTATACCCCACAGAACAATGTAACTTTCGTTGTGTGTATTGTTATGAAGATTTTGAAATTGGTAAAATGCCAGATTGGCTAATTGAAGCCACTAAAAAGCTTATTGAAAGTAAAATGTCCAATTTAAAAGTTTTAAATTTAAGTTGGTTCGGCGGTGAACCTTTATTAGCTAAGAATATTCTTTTTGATCTTTCATTGCATGCTCAAAAGTTAGCAGAAAAATTTGGATGTATCTTCTCTGGTAACATTACAACAAACGGTCTATTACTTGATATAAAAACACTAACTCGTTTAGTTGAATTAAAGCAAAACCATTTTCAAATATCCATTGATGGTGATAAAAAACATCATGATACAACTAGGCTCACTCGCACAGGGAGAGGAAGCTTTGATAAAATTTGGAGAAGAATAATAGATGCAGCTGCAACAGAGTTAGATTTTCATATTACATTGCGTGTTCATGTTACTGATATTAACCAAAAAAGCGTATTAGATTTTTGCCAAAGGTATGATGAAGAACTGCGACAAGATCCTAGATTCTCCTTATTCTTTAAACCTATTGAAAATCTAGGGGGTAAAAATCAAGATAACATAAATACTTTAACCACAAAACAAAGTGCAAAAAGCTTCTCGGAAGAATTAAGTTTACGTTACAGTGATTCTGAAATCGATTCAGGAAATTATATTTGCTATGCAGGAAAACCAAATTCGTTAGCAATCCGTGCAGATGGTAGTTTAAATAAATGTACTGTTGCTTTAAATGATGACCGAAACAATATTGGAAAAATAAATCCTGATGGCACATTAACCATTAATAATCAAAAATATTCCTCTTGGATCAATGGTTTTACTACACTCGATAGTTGGCAAATGGGTTGCCCGCTAAGCTATATGAACCACAATTCTAACGTTGGTGATATAAAAATAAAAGAAGTGAGTTAACATAATGTCTGTCATTAATATGTTTCGTAAGGAAGCGCTTAGGCAACAATATAAAAGCCAAGAGTTTGGTCATTCAGTGATTAAGCAGCCAGATATTATTAATAAAGCAATTATTTTTTTGTGCATAATTATGCTGATTGCTTTTATCGGTATTCAATTTATCACCTTAGCCACAAATCAAACCTATCAACTAACAATTAGTGTCGAGAACTATCAACCATTAGTGGTATCACAAGCTGTTGTTATTAATAAACAACTTGTTAAAGATGGTGTTATGGTTAATAAAAACCAACCTTTGGTGAATATAAGCATTATTGATACTGCTAGCAAAAATAACCAATATCTAAGTGCGGAAAATAATGGCTACTACTTTTACTCACAAGTAAATCAAAGTGTTATTCCTGCTTTTCAACCAATAGGGTATCTATTAAAAAACAATGCAGATAATGAGTATATTTTCTGGTTGCGTGACAAACTTAAAAATGAAGTTACCGTAGGGGACTTTGTTGAAATTAGACTCAATAGCCAAGCAGTTCATGGAAAAATTTCAATGATATTTGGTGAGTATCTCATTAATGAGGGGATTAGAATCGCCATTAAACTTGATGATAGCCAATACTTATCATTATTGTCCCCGCAAAGCAAAGCAAAGTTGTTACTTAAAAAACAACCGAAAAGCATCATGCAACTTTTAAAGTAACTTAGGCTTATTATGCAATTAACTGATTATATAGATTTTAAATCGGCCAAACTCCCTGTGTTCCATCAAAGTGAAGTTGCTGAGTGTGGTATTACGTGTCTTGCCATGGTTGCTTATTATCATGGTTATAAAATTAACATGTTGGCAATGCGTCAAAAATACCCTGTAGGCATTCAAGGTATTACTGTTAAGCAAATGCTATCGGTTGCCAATGATATTGGTTTGTCAGGTAGAGTTTTAAAGTTGGAATTAGGGCAATTAGCTAAGGTGAAAACACCTGCTATTTTGCATTGGAATTTCAATCATTTTGTTACGTTAAATTCAGTTAATCGCCATGGCATTACCATTCATGATCCTGCTAAAGGTAAAGTTAAGCTAAGTTGGAATGAAGTATCAGAAGCTTTTACTGGAATAGTAATAGAGTTAACACCAACCAATAGTTTTGAGCAAAAAGATGAACGCATCAAAATGCCATTACGTGCTTTTATTGGTAGGGTTGATGGTCTTGGTCTATCACTGCTAAAAATATTTATTATTGCCATACTTTTGCAAGGATTATTTCTTATTGCGCCTTATTATATCCGTCTAGTGATAGACCAAGGTATTCCATTATCAGATAAGAGTCTATTAGCTTGGTTTTTAGTGGGGTTTGTTGGAATTACATTATTAACAATAGGCAGTAATGCTCTCCGTTCAGCCACTATTTTATATCTGGATAAAAATCTAGGGTTTCAAGTTAAAGCTAATATTCAACGTCATCTTTTACATTTACCTATGTCTTTTTTCGAAAGTCGGCATATCGGTGATATTAAATCACGATTTGAAGCTTTTAATGAAGTACAAAGGATGATCAGTCGAGGCTTTATATCTGCAATAGTGGAAGGTCTACTTGGCATAACCACCTTAATTATTATGTATAGTTACAATGCTACTTTAGCATTTGTTTCTGTGGCATTTTTAGCGCTAACTTTTTTAATCCGCTTTAGTTTAACTAGTAAAGAGAATAAATACCTAGAGCAAGCATTATCAAAACAGGCAAAAGAAAATAGTCATTTTTTAGAAACTATTCGCGCCATTATGCCGATTAAATGTTATGTCAAAGAAAGTGCACGTTTGTCATCGTGGTTAAATTTATTTGCTGATTCTACCAATGAAAATATTAAGCGTGAAAAAATCGGTATTATTACAGAAGTATCTCAAGAGCTGGTTAGTAAATTGGAATACTTATTGATCGTTTTTGTTGGTGCCACTTTAATCATTGATGAAGTCTTTACCGTTGGTATGTTTATCGCCTTTATTGCGTATCGGCAACAGTTTGCTAATAGCACTCATACTTTAGTTGATCAGTTATTTCGCTTTAGGTTGGCATCGACTTACTTAAGGCGTATGTCAGATATCGTTCTACAACAACAAGAAGAGCAACAAGGAGGTTTAACTTTACAAAAAGAAAATACGCAAGGTAGTATCGAAGTTCGTGATCTTCACTTCCGTTACAGTACTTCTTCTGCTTGGCTCTTTCAAGGGATAAACTTTCAAATACAAGCTGGTGAATCAGTCGTTATTGTTGGTCGTTCAGGTTTAGGTAAGTCAACATTGCTTAAATTAATGACGGGTCTTATACAAGCACAGCAAGGTGATTATCTACTTGATGGTCACTCAATACTTTCTATTGGTATGAGAAATTTCCGCTCTATATGTGCCACAGTAATGCAGAATGACCAACTGCTCAATGGTTCATTAATTGAAAATATTAGCTTTTTTGAGCCATCGCCAGATATTGAACGGGTTAAGGAAGCTGCAATGGGGGCATGTATTTTGGATGATATTCAGGCTATGCCAATGGGGTTACACTCACAAGCGGGCGATTTAGGTAGTGCTTTATCGGGCGGTCAAAAACAACGTTTATTGTTAGCAAGAGCCTTATATAGTCAACCTAAAATATTATTTTTAGATGAGGCAACTAGTCATTTAGATGCTTATACAGAACAGCAAGTTAATCTGTATTTAAAAAAGAAATATATCACTATCATCAGTATCGCTCACAGGCAAGAGACCATTAATGCGGCTGATAGAATTATCGACCTAGACCAATTAATCAATCAAAGCAGAATTCCAGCAATGGCAAGTTAAAAAATTTATCCATTTACCTATTTCCTTTATTAAGAATTAAGCGTAAGAGAGTTATTAAATATGAAAATTAAAGCAAAAATTATTTATCAATCATTAATTGGGGTTTCTGTACTTATGCTGATCTCTGGCTGGAGTCTGGGTTACCGAGATGGTGCTGAAGTGATTGCTCGTGAAAATGTCACTATTACTAAAATAGAATTAGGGGACTTTGCTATAAAAGTAGAAGGTTATGGTTCATTACAGTCAGTAAATAAGCGTTTATTAACAGCAACAAGCAATGCTGTTGTAGATGAAATAAAATTGAAAGCAGGAGCCGTGGTAACTGCGAACACAGTAATTTTAGTCTTAAAAAATCCTGAATTGACAACTAAGCTTCGTCAATCGTTAGCAAAATTACAAAATGTTAAAACCCAAAAGCGGCAAATAATTTTAGAGCAACAACGAGAAATGTTAAACAACGAGTCAAGTTTGTCTGAGCTTGAATCGGCTAGCGAAATCGCTATGTTACAAGTTGAGGCTGAGCGAACGCTTGCCAAAAGTGGCATAGTTTCTGGAATTTCAGCTAGAAAAAACGAATTAAAAGCTAAGCAACTACAGAAACGTGTTGTATTAGAAACATCAAAAATAGCTAAACTCGTTGATATGCAAAAAGAAGCTCTTGCCATTCAAGATGATTTTATTGCCCAAGCACAAGAAGAGTTTGATGTGACAAAAAAAATGGTTGAGCAGCTTTCAGTGAAAGCAGGAATTAACGGTGTAATTCAACGTTCATCACTTAATTTAGGTCAAAGTGTTAGTGCAGGTACAGAATTAGCTTTAATTGGTAGCTTAGCACCATTAGTTGCTGAAATAAAAGTACCACAATTACAAGCCTACATGGTAGCCGCAGGCATGAAAGCAACAATTAATACAGTGAACGGTCAATTATCAGGGCAAGTGGTGCGTGTTGACCCCGTTGTAGTTGATGGTGCAGTACAAGTTGATATTGAATTAAGTGAAAGTAATGACAGTGTTAAACCGATGCAATTAGTCGATGCTACGGTGTTTGCTCAAGTACAAGAAAATGTTAATTACATTAAAACACCTATAGGCGTTAATGAGAATACGACGGCTAAATTATTTAAGCTTACTGAAGACAATCGTGCCATACAGATAGAAGTTAAATTTGGGAAGGCATCAGGACAAGTTATTCGGGTACTTTCAGGTTTGAAATCTGGCGATGAAGTGATTAGCTCCAAGTTGGACTTACCGAAAGAAGTGAAGCAAATTAAATTAAGTAGCTAAGCTAAACCGTTAAGTAAAGCTGTTAAATATGACAAAATAATAAACAAGAGAATTCTATGAACACTGAAATATTAAAAATAAAAAAACTCACTAAATCATTTAGCTCGGGTGAACAAGTTACTCAAGTTCTAAAGGGGATTAGCTTTTCTGTTTATGATGGTGAATTTGTCGCTATTTCAGGCCCCTCAGGTTGTGGAAAATCTACCTTATTAAATATTCTTGGTTTATTAGATACTCCTGATAGCGGTGATTATTTTATTGATGGATTACAGGTTGCCGATATGAATGCTAATCAAAGAGCGCAAATTAGAGGTAACCGTATCGGCTTTGTCTTTCAATCTTTTAATTTAATTGATGAGTATAGCGTCCTAGAAAATGTTGCACTGCCACTTAAATACCGTGGTGATAGTTTAGAGCAGCGCCATGCTAGAGCGCTTGATTGTTTAGACAAAGTTGGCTTAGCTGATAAAGCACAGCTTTTTCCAAACCAACTCTCAGGCGGGCAACAACAAAGAGTTTCTATCGCACGTGCACTTGCGGGAGATTCAGGAATTATGTTAGTGGATGAGCCTACGGGTAACTTAGATTCAAAAAATGGCGATGCTGTTATGGCATTATTGCAAGCACTTAATCAGCAAGGCACCACCATAGTATTAGTAACTCATGACCCTCGTTATGCGGATATGGCTGGGCGAACTATTCAACTTAGTGATGGTGAAATTGCTAATGACATATCTAATAAAGAGCCTAGTGATAATACGAAAAACCTAGCTGTTGAGGTTGCTTAAAATGTTATTCCAGTCTGCTATTCGCAATTTTAAACGCGCTAAACAGTATTACCTTACCACTGTTTTTACCTTGGCCATTACTTTGTCAATGGTGTTAAGTATTTTTAGCCTAGTTGATTTAGTGTTTTTTGCCCCGTTGCCCTATGAAAAAAGTGAAAACTTATATCAAGTAGAGGGCAGTATAAAATCTTCAACTTTTGATGATGTTGGCTCTAATGTTCAATTGATAAAGCATGTTCAAGATAATAATACTGTTTTTAGTGATCTTGCTACTTACCATATGTGGTCAGATTATAAACTCTACGATCAAGTAGATAGACCTGAGGTACAGGTATTACTTGCTTCTCATAATCTTTTTGATTTATTAGCTGTATCGCCAGAATTAGGGCGTTTGTTTAGTAAAAAAGAAAAATACGGTAATAAGCAACCTGCCGTTATTTTAGGTTATCGCGCTTGGCAAAAGCATTATCAAGGTGATATCAATATCATTGGTAAAAAAATCCAATTAAATCAACGTCGATTTACGGTGATCGGGGTAGCTCCTGACAACTTAGTGCTGCCTCAATATGAAAATATTAATGAATCCCTTTGGATACCTATGGACATGGATGAAGTCTTTAGCTTTCAAAATGCCGGCCAATATTACATGGGGGCTTATAAAGGTGTAGCTAGAATCAAAAAAGGATCGACTTTAGAAGATGCTAAGCAACAAGCTAGCGCACTTGCTTTAAAAGGCGCTGAATTGTATACCCCTAGTATTCTTCAAGAATTTTCAGTTGGTATTAAAATGATGCCTTATAAAGAGGCCATTCAAGGTGACAGTGGTAATATTGTACTTATGTTACTTGTTGGGGTGGTTTTACTTATGGTGATAGCTCTGATTAATTTATCAAGTATGCAGCTTGCTCGTGCTGTGGCTAAAATCAAAACTGTTGCCATTAGCTTTGCTTTTGGTGCCAGTAATAAACAACTGCTAATAGAATCCTTTAAGCATAATATTTTTGTTATTGGTTTAGCTGTTTTATTGGCATTAGGCTTAGCTAGTGTGAGTTTTTCTGTTATTGATTTACTTGCTGAGGGCACTATTCAGCGTCTTGACAGTCTGCAATTAAGTATGAATACCTTAGTTATGGCTATTGTGCTAGCCATTGCTATCGCTTTGCTTTATTCCTACATTGAATTGAGCGTAGTAAAAGAGAAAACCTTAACGACTAGCCTGCAAAGCAGTGGTAAAGGTGTAGGAAAACAAATGAGCTCAGGTGCTAGTCATTTATTAATTGGCTTGCAGGTAATGCTATCATTTATTGTACTTATTGCCGCTAGCCATGTTGCGTGGCAGACGTTAGCAGAGGCATTGCGTGATAATGGCTTAGATAACAATGGTAAATGGTCGTTAACTTTAAACTATGCCAACATAGAAAAGTCAGCCGAACGTGAAAATATTCATAAAAGCTTTATTAACCAATTAAAGCAAGAGACTACAGCTAAAAGTGCTGTGCAAATATCTGAGCCAAGAATTCCAAAGAATATTAATAACACCGCCATTTATGACGAAAATAATAACTACTTATCTCAAATAAGAAGAATAAAAGTAACACCGAGCTATTTGTCTGAGTTAAAGCTAGCGGTAGCAGGAGAACAATTTAAAGCAGGAGATAATGAATTAAAAAACTATCCAGTGATCATTAATCAACGTTTAGCAGATTTAATGAGTGATGATATTCAACAAGTAATTGGTCATAAAATTACGTTGGATAAAAAGAATTATCACCAAGTTATTGGAGTTGCTGCCAACACCTATGTACCGGGAGCTCCACATTATGAAGCATATGAAATGTACATGCCTAAACAATATCAGGGTAGTAGAGAATATTCATTCTTATTAACTGCTAATGATAATTCAACAATAGAACAACAAGTGCGTAACTTAGTTACCAAACTGGACTCACGTTTAGATATTGCACAACTAATCACATTAGATTCATTATTTAATGAAAAACGCCAGCGTCATTTAACCGCTGCTTGGTTAGCTATAATTTTAGCGGTTGTTTCATTGCTCATGGTTATTATTGGTGTTAATGGCATAGTTAATTACATGGTACAGGTACGCCGTTATGATTTAGGGGTGAAACTAGCGATGGGAGCTAACAATAGCCGTTTGTTAAAAGACAGTTTGAATGAACTCATGCTACCTATTGCTATTAGTTTATTCTTTGCTTTTTCATTAAGTTTTTTAGGGCTTGGTTATAGCCGAAGCCAACCTGAGTTAACATTTGATGCTAATTGGTTACTCGTTGCGAGTATTATCTTAGGATTTATCGCTATTTCGTTATTAGCAAGTTTCTTTCCTATTCAAAAAATATTAACTAATGATCCCGTTAAGGCACTACGTAATGAATAATGTAATGTTTCTAAAGTCTTGTTTGTTGTTACTCCTGCTGAACATTGGCTATGTCAATGCTCAAGTCAGTATAGATCCAAATGATAAGTGGTTATCATTATTAAACAACAGCGCACAAGAAGAACTTAGTCTTGCACCTGATGGTGAACAAACCATGATTTTGCATCAGGTCGGTTATCCATCAATAAGTTCTTTAGCTGAGCCAAGAATATCACTGGCGGGACTTGAGTTTTATCAAAGCGTGGCCACTCAGGTTAATATTAGAGGTTATAGCCATATAGAGCTGTTAAGGAAAAACAAGAACCCAAGTATTATTCGCCCTAAAAATGGAGTGATTTTAGATTATAACTGGGCACCTGACTCAAAATCCATCGCCTTAATAATACAAAATCACACCAATATCACTTTGTGGTTATACGATATTAACTTGCAGCAACTAAAGCAGTTATCGCCATTAAGTTTGTCAGCACGCATTGGTGGTCGGCATTTACGTTGGTTACCTGATGCTAGTGGTTTGATCGTTAAAACTGTATTTGAAAATGCCTTTAATAGTGGTAAACAAGAATTAAAGCAGGCGCAAATTGAGTCAACTCAACAACAAAAATCTCAAGGACGTACTCATAAATATTTGTTAACCACCACAAGTAAAAAACAGCAATTTAAAAACTTAACATCATCACAATTAGTTAAAATTGATCTACAAGGAAATAAAAAATTGCTAGGTTCGACTAAAATGGTTGAGAATTTTGCCGTTTCTCCTGATGGTAATTACTTATTGGTGGAAAGCTTACCTGAAAAACTATCTCCGTATATTCCCTACAAAAAATGGGGACGGCAATACCAAATATTAGATTTGAATCACGGCAAGAGTATTTATCAACTGCCTAACCTAGCTGATAAAATCAATTTAGCTAAGGCGAAAGATAGCGTACCATTAGGCGCAAGAGGTGTTCAATGGCTTCCTTTTAAGGAATCGACTATTTCTTGGGTTGAGCCCACTAATAACGGGGTATTGTCAGAGCAATCAGCTACCAATGATATTATTTACGAATTAGCTAGCCCTTTTAATAAAGGTAAAGTGACTTTACTGGATATAAGTTGGCGTTATTACGATATAAGTTGGAGTCGTTCGGGGTCTGCTATGTTACAAGAGTGGCGTTACAGCGATAAACAAGCTAAAACTCATTTGCTGAATTATCATTTACCACAACAAGCAAAACTATTATCACAACGAAACTATAAAGATAAATATGCTGATATAGGTGATCCCTTACTTAGACGCACAGCAACGGGTAATTTAATATTAGTAGAAAATAATAATCTTGATGTTTTTTTACGAGCTAAAGGGCAAACAAAAACTAATATTGCGCCATATATAGATGCCTATAATATAAAATTAGCGAGTAAAAAACGATTGTTTACCAGTAAAAATGACTCGTTAGAAATGCCTATAGAGCTGGGTGCAAATAATATTATTGTGCGAAGGGAGAGCGCTAATAACCCACCTAGTTATTTAAAGTTAAGTGGTGAAAACTTTTCTGAAGAATTATTAATATACCAAAAGAATATAAGCGACGGTATTAAAGCTAACTCTCAAGTAATTCAATATCAGCGAAGTGATGGTATTAATTTACAGGGGCTATTACACTTGCCAGCTCAAGAAAATAAAAGCAAGGTTAAAAAAATCCCTGCCGTTTTGTGGGTATACCCAAGGGAGTTTAAAAATAAAAAGCTAAGCCAACAAACAACTATTACACAGAATAAATTTATTAACCTAGATCCTTTAGGCCCTTTACCTTTTCTTTTAGATGGTATTGCTGTTTTTGAAGCGACGGCTATGCCGATAGTTTCAGAGCAAGGAGAGCCGAATGATAATTTTATTGAACAGTTAGTAATGAATGCTCAGGCGACTGTAAAAGCTTTAGAAAAAACAGGTGTTATTGATATACAGAGGCTTGCTATTATGGGGCATTCATATGGTGCCTTTTCAGTTGCTAACTTACTCGCTCATACTGATTTATTTCAAGCAGGCATAGCAAAAAGCGGGGCTTATAATCGCACTTTAACTCCTTTTGGCTTTCAAGGAGAAAGGCGCACATTATGGCAAGCTAAAGACAATTATTTGGCAATGTCCCCTTTTTTATATGTTGATCAAATTGATGAACCTTTGCTATTAATTCATGGTGAAAATGATTTGAATTCTGGAACTTTTCCTATGCAATCAAGGCGTATGTATCAAGCAATGGTTGCAAACAAAAAAACGGCAAAGCTAATAATATTGCCTTATGAAGGGCACTCTTATAGAGCTAAGGAAAGTTTACATTTAGTACTCAGCCAACAGTCTAGTTGGTTAAGGAAATGGTTGAATATGCAAAATGAATTATAAAATTAATCTAGATACCCATGAAACAACGATGTTTCATTACTATTCAACAAGTTAGCTCAAGCGTTTGAATTTAGGGGTATAAAGTGGGGGGGGCAAAATCTCATTTATTTTTTAATTTGATTAAAATCAATGAGATAAGTTGTATATGGGCGGCATGATGTAATAGGGTAATTACTCTATTTATGTAACCCAAGCGCTCGATAAACGAAAACCCGAATAGTAATATTTGGGCTTTTCTTTTTGTAAAATTGATTCAATGACTGTATTTTTCTGATTATCCTTACATTTTTTATAAGATAAAATCCTCTTTACATGTAGGATAATTTAAAGTTAGTATTCATTAACTCAAGGAACTAGATGTCGAGCCATTTCAATTCAGGTATTCAATGCTCTTTGTTCATGCCAGAAACTAAACCTAAATGATCGAGGCCTTTTGTTGAATATGTCGCCATTATTTTTCCATCACCCAAAGATAAGTAATAGATCAAATATGGAGATCTGCGTCAAGCTTTTTTAATTAAATTTTTAGGTGTGGAAAGACAGATCTTAGCTCATCAATTAAGATGTTCTTTCTAGTCCAATCGGCAAATTTATCAAGTTTTTATTTGGGTCTCTAATGTTATTCTTTGTCAGTATAACTAAGCCAACTTGCTTGAAAAACGCCGCTAGGTTATATACAGACACAAAAAAGCCTCAACAAAGTGAGGCTTTTTAATTAACTATTAAATGTTAAGAGTTAATTACTTTTTAGCAGCGCGTTTAGCAGCATCAGCAGCTTTAACTTCTGCAATTACTTCTTCAGCTACGTTATTAGGACAAGGCATGTAGTGAGAAAACTCCATAGAGAATTGACCACGACCTGATGTCATTGTACGTAATGAACCGATGTAACCGAACATTTCTGAAAGCGGTACGTCAGCTTTAATACGAACACCAGAAACACCTGCGTCTTGACCACCGATCATGCCACGACGACGGTTTAAATCGCCAATAACATCACCAACGTGATCATCAGGCGTAAACACATCAACTTTCATGATAGGTTCAATTAACTGAGCACCAGCTTTTGGAATTGATTGACGGAAAGCACCACGAGCAGCGAGTTCAAATGCAACAGCAGATGAATCGACTGCATGGAAGCCACCATCGTATAATTCAATTTCAACGTCAAGTACAGGGAAACCAGCAAGAACACCAGTATCCATCATGCCTTTAAAACCTTTCTCGATTGCTGGGAAGAATTCTTTAGGAACATTACCACCAACAACAACAGAGCTGAATACGAAACCAGAACCAGGTTCGCCGGGCTTGATACGGTAATCAATTTTACCGAATTGACCAGAACCACCAGATTGTTTCTTATGTGTGTAAGAATCTTCAATTTCAGTTGTGATTGTTTCACGGTATGCAACTTGTGGCTTACCAACTTCTAATTCAACACCGTAAGTACGTTTTAGAATATCTACTTTGATATCTAAATGAAGTTCACCCATACCAGATAAAATCGTTTCACCTGAATCTTGATCAGTTTCAACTTTAAAAGTAGGATCTTCTGCAACCATTTTACCGATAGCAAGACCCATTTTCTCAGTTGAACCTTTATCTTTTGGTGTTACAGAAATTGAAATTACAGGCTTAGGAAATACCATCGCTTCTAGGATGATTGGGTGTTTAGGATCACATAATGTGTGGCCTGTTTGAACGTTACTTTTCATACCAACAATTGCGATGATATCACCAGCTTGTGCTGAAGTAAGTTCGTTACGGTCATCGGCTTGCATTTCACACATACGGCCAACACGCTCAGTTTTTCCTGTTGCTGCATTAAGAATGGTATCGCCTTTCTTCAATGTACCTGAATAGATACGTACGAAAGTTAATGTACCAAAACGGTCATCAGTGATTTTGAATGCTAACGCTTTGAATGTTTCATCTGCAGAAACGATT
>Ga0209826_1000287_pt1 | contig 36832 bp, 32 predicted proteins | sample GOMGulsemesocosm_5_FD_184637 | JGI IMG/M metagenome (GOLD analysis project Ga0209826, IMG submission 184637) | Methane-oxidizing microbial communities from mesocosms in the Gulf of Mexico - GOM15C Gulf of Mexico (SPAdes) (version 2) | ecosystem: Environmental > Aquatic > Marine > Cold seeps...
CACGTTTCTAACTTCTAATTATCAGTAATAATTTTTTGTGAGGCCATTTTGCTTAAAACCCAGTCTCCTCCAACATCGACAAAACTTAGTATTGCTGCGGCGCTGGGAAATTGTGAGCAGTTCGGTGAGATTGATCCGAAAGCCTGGCACATTGAAGGTCCGGTTATAAGAGCAAGAAGATCAGAAATTTATCGCGCTTCCCATCCGAATATCCAGCCAATCCTTTGCGTTAAATATTCTAAAGCTGGAGAGCGCAACGCGAAATCTTTAAAGCAAGAATATTCAAACCTTCAAAAATTTTCTAAAGCAATGGTTGAGACTAATTTCAAAGTACCAAGGCCTGTGGTTTGTTTGCCGGACGCAAACATTTTGGTTTTGGAATGGGTCAACGGAAAATCCGTCAAATTTGAATTAAATAGAACATTCAGAAAATATACATCTCGACAGATTTTACTCAAAAAAGCAGCACATTGGCTGAAAGAATTTCACTTGAAAGGTGGCATCAAATCGGAAATATTTGATCCCCAAACTCTCGCAAATCAAATCAATCTCTACAGAGTAAATAATCCGATATCGTTTCCCAGCGTCGATATAACAGTCAAGAAAGCGTGCGAAACTTATTACCGAGAAACAGAGCAGACTGCTGCTACGAAAGAACTATTTAGTTTTGCTCATCGCGACTTTACTCCTGGAAACATCATTGTTTGCGACGATGCTGTTATGGGCATAGATATGACGAAAAATACTCGACGCCCAGTCGTTGAGGACCTTACTCGTTTCCTTGTAGATCTCAATGTTAACAAAAATATCCTGAATGTGGGCGCGCAACTCTTAATCCCCGCTTTAAGAGGCTGGCTGCAACAAGACGAGCGTACAATCCTTACGTATTATCTGGGAGATAAAGCAGAAGAAATGAACAAGCCGATTGTATTATTTCTTCTCATGCATACGAGCAAGAAAATGATGCAGGCGGCAGATATTGTATCAATCCATAGACAAACAATTGGCTTCAAATCACCCTTTCTTCTTCTCTACCGGTATATTCGTTACTGGAAAAGGTTGATGATGCTAAGGGTTCTATACAAGCGCTTAAAATAAAGAAGTAAAAACAATCCATGAGCTAGGAAGTCTCCAAATCAGGTAAAGAGACTTATAATATTGGAAAGTCACCTTTGTGGAAAAGAAGGGCACTTTGAGAGCTGTCAGAAGTTACGTTTGTCACCCGACAAATAAAAATCAAATGATCCCCAGCTTCATGAGTAGCATATGTTTCGCACTCAAAAACAGCTAAGCTGCCTTCAAAAACAGGGCAACCATTTTCGCCAGTTAAATGTGATACACCGCTAAAGCGATCTTCAAGAGGGGATGCAAATCGGTCACATAAATGACGTTGAGACTCACTTAAAATGTTAATCGCAAATTTCCCAGAATCCTGAAATTCCTGACAATGGTTTCCCGTATGGCCAAGACTAAACAAAACAAGAGGCGGATCTAGAGACACAGAGCCGAAGGAATTTACAGTAATACCTAAAGGCTCGACCCCGTCTTTCATCGAAGTTACAACCGTAATACCCGTTGCAAAGCATCCAAGGGCATCTCTATATTTACGGGCATCAAATGTCATTATTTTCGCAATTCATAATATTCTTAAACGCATTGATTCAAATCAAGCTCTTCAAACTTTTCCATAACTTAAAGGGAAAATCACTCTTTTTCTATAGGCTTACCGAAATATTATAAACTTTGATATTCGACACCCCATGTTTGAAATTTTTCACGCTCCAATAAGTAACTATTTTAGTAAAAATCAAATTTTATTTAAAACTTCGCTAAATTGAACACCGTTTATTAACCAAATTCGGGAAAACTCCAAGACGAATAGAAATTAGAACAAAAACAAAGGTTTCTGCTGGAATGTTTTGGATTATTGGAGTCGTTGTTACATTCGGCTGTGTTGCTGGTGGTTATGCGCCCCATGGTGATTTTGGCGTCTTATTTCAGCCGCTAGAGTTTCTCATTATTCTGGGAGCTGGTGCTGGTGCCTTCCTTCAAGGTAACCCCAAATGGGTTATTTTTGGTGTCTTGGGAAGCCTTGGCAAGCTGATGAAGGGAGCTCCTTATGATAAAAAGAGCTATACAGAACTGCTGACCCTTATGTATGCGGTCTTTAAGCTTGCTAAAACAAAGGGCATGATTGCTCTTGAACCTCATATTGAGAATCCAAAAGACAGTGCGCTCTTTCAGAATTTTCCAAGTTTTACGAGCAACCACCATGCCATGGACTTCATGTGTGACTATTTACGACTGATGACGATGGGAACAGAAAACCCTCATGAAGTCGAGGCCTTGATGGACCAGGACCTGGAAACTCATCACAATGAGCATCATGCGATTGCGGGAGCTGTAACCACTTTGGGCGATGCCCTGCCAGCATTCGGAATTGTGGCCGCGGTGTTAGGTGTGATTGTAACGATGGGTTCGATCGCTGAGCCGCCGGAAGTTCTTGGTGGTCTGATTGCTGCCGCTTTGGTTGGAACTTTTTTTGGTATTTTTGTTGCTTACGGGCTGTTTTCGCCAATGGGGTCAAATTTGTTGCAATATTTTGATGCAGATGCGAAATACTACAATTGTATGAAGCAGGGCCTGCTCGCTCATTTACAAGGATATGCACCTGCCGTATCCGTAGAATTTGCCCGCAAAACCCTGTATAGCCATGAACGACCTTCTTTCATTGAAATCGAAGAAGCGTGTGATGCTGCACCAACGGTTTAACCCTTTAGCGATACAGGCTGATTAATTCAATGGCTGATGAAGTAGCACCAATAATTGTAAAGAAGGTAAAGAAGGGCGGCCATGGGCACCATGGTGGCGCTTGGAAAGTTGCCTATGCCGACTTCGTCACCGCGATGATGGCATTCTTCCTTCTTTTATGGTTGTTGAATGTTACTGATTCTGTGCAAAAGCAAGGCATTTCAGATTATTTTGCGCCGACTGTTGCGAGTACCAGTGAATCCGGCTCTGGCGGAATTCTCGGCGGCACAAGTATGCAAACTGAAGGTGCAATGAAATCCAATACAGGCGTCCCCTCCGTCACATCCAGTATTGCCCCCCCCGAAGAGGGCAAAAAGGATGATGGAGAAGGTGACGGACAAAGTGAGATTGACGAAGCAGAATTTTTAGCGAGGCTCGCTGCTATCGAAGAAGCAAGCTTTGAAGATGCCAAAGATCAAATCAAACAAGCGATTGCTGCCGACCCTGAGCTTGAGGGGCTTGCTGACAATATCATCATAGATATGACCCCCGAAGGACTGCGCATTCAAATTGTCGACCAGTATGACGAGAGTATGTTTAAAAGCGGGAGTTCAACCATTACGCAGCGCGTTAAACGATTGATTGGTAAAATAGCAAAAGCCATTCAAAATCTTCCAAATGGTCTTTCAATCAGCGGTCATACTGACAGCTCGGGCTTTGCTGGAAACAGCTATACCAACTGGGAACTTTCGTCTGATAGAGCCAATGCAAGTAGGCGTGCCCTCATTGAGACAGGCTTGGAATCAGAACGGATACGGCGCGTCTCAGGACAAGCAGATCAGGATCCTATGATTGAAGACGACCCATCGAATCCCAGTAATAGACGCATCAGTATCATTTTATTGAGAGAAACTCCGGTGCTACCTAAAAACTTGAAATAGGGTCAAAGATCCCAAACTAAAAGCTTTGTTTTACGTCCATCTTTTACAGAAATGGTCCTGCTTGGCGGGACTTCGGGCACAGTGAAACTATTGCTGATGAATAAACTACCTGGCTTCATCTCCCGCTTTGCTTTTGCAAACAAATCAGCCATTGGGATTGGTGACAAAAAACAATAGACGACGTCGTATTCTACCAAATTAAGTCGCCAAAAATTCTTGAATTGAAAATGAATATTAGGCCCATTCCCGAATTTCGACAAAATCCATGACAGACAAAATGGCATTAAAGCTCCTTCAAATCCGATGAATTTTTGATCTGGGCGATGCTGGGCCAGCAAACGCATAGTTCCCCCCAGGCCACTGCCCAAATCGACGATTTTTAATCCTTCTTTTCGAGGAAGACGTTTTGATAATTCGAGCGCTGTTTTCTCGTTTGTCAGATACAAAGGCACCCGATCAATAACCACATTCCAAAAAACAGTTACCATTACAACAAGCAGTACTGGCAGCACCCAAATGGGTATAGACAATGTAAGAGCTAAGACAAGGACAGGTGGTGCGACAAACTGAATAATAACCCACCAGTAAGGAAATTTGAGCAAATATATGCCTAAAGACGCAATTGCTCCTTGTGCTAACATCAGCCAAAAGAACGGAATTGCATATCCTAAATATTTTTGGGCAAAGGGTTGGATAAAAGTAAGTAGAACGTATGCCCCCAACTGCAAAATAATGGCGACCAATACCGGAGGAAGGGAGTGAATTTTACTCATTTGGATCCATGCCTTACTTGAATTTCAACGAAACCACTACCATCTATAGATCTGACCATACACACTTATTTATTGATCCAGTTCAAAAAATTTGGAGTCTTATTCCTGTGACGAAACCCAGCGCCCCGCTTTTCAATCTCTCCCCAATGGAAAATGTAAAGACACGTACCGCTAAGTTCGTAGAAAGTTTCGATGGCATCAGAATGAAAAGAATACTCGCTTACATCGTTGATGTGGTTTGTATCTTTTTCCTTGGTGTCGCAGCGACAACTGTTGCCGCTATTTTAGGGATAGTAAGCTTTGGATTACTAACTCCGTTTCTGGCGCTTGCACTTGCCTTGGTACCCTTGGCTTACCACACTCTCACTATCGGTAGTAGCTGGAACGCAACCGTTGGCATGCGCATCTTTGACCTGGAAGTTCGATTAAAATCGTCAGAACAACCAGATTATATGGCAGCGCTAATTCATGCTGCCATATTCTATTTTACGATGGCCGTCACATCATCCCTTATATTACTTGTCTCATTGTTCAATGCTCGCGGTCGTCTCTTGCATGACTATATTACTGACTGCACAGTTTACTCGAAGCAAGCTTCCTAAAGTGCATCTTTGAGTTTATTCCACAAAAGTGCCAAACGCAGAAGAGGTACTTGTATCATTTTACTCTGAGGTAAATTTTTGTTACGAATTTTACTAAAAACGTCCAATCGGCCCATTTCACCTTCTATAGCATCCGCCAGAATATCACTAATAACGGCTGATAAAAGAAGACCTTGACCAGAATATCCATGAGCGTAGTAGATGTTGGATTCGATACGACCAACATCCGGTAAGCGACTACTTGTCGCGGCGAAACGGCCGTCCCACATATAATCAATCTTGACATCTTCCAGCATTGGAAATGTCTTTAACATGTTGCTACGAATACTATTATTTTGAAGGGTTTGTTTTTTCCATGATAAATCTTGTCCGCCATAGACTAAGCGCGTATCCGGTGTCATTTTAAAATAGTCCAAATCAAAATATGTATCGGCAACACAAGCTTTTGTAGACATAATTTGTGCAGCCCGTTCTTCCCCCAACGGCTCTGTCGCCAAAATACTACTTTCAACAGGGAGTAAATGTTTATTTGGTTCTATTTTAAATTCGCGAAGATAAGCATTCCCGGCAAGGACCAATGAATTCGCAGTCACATGCCCCGACGCTGTTCGAATTCCAATTTTGACACCCTTCTCAATTTCCAGTGCCGCCGAATTTTCAAATATCTGCACCCCTGCTTCCACAGCCGCACCGGCAAGTCCTAAAGTGTAATTCAAAGGGTGAAGATGCCCCCCTTCTACATCGAGTAAGGCGCCGATATACCGATCGCCTGCGACAAGGCTTCGAAATTCCTCTCGTTCAATCCAGCGATATCCGGAGTAGCCAAATGTTTCTTCGCAAAAAATTTTTTCATCACGCAGCCATTTTAAATGGGATTTTTTAGGGGCTGCATATAATTCTCCCTGATTAAGATCACATTTAATATCAAACCGGCTAATTCTATTATAAAGGATTTTCTTGGCCGCCTCGGAAAACTCCCATAATTTGGCGGCATCAGTGGCTCCAACAACTTGTGTTGCGTCCATCATACCAGCAGCATATCCAGATGCTATCTGCCCGCCATTACGACCAGACGCACCAAAACCTACAAATTTTGCTTCTAAAACAACAACGGATAACCCCTTCAGGGCCAATTCCAAAGCGACACCAAGCCCCGTAAATCCAGCTCCAACGACACATACATCTGCCTGTTTTGAGCCCTGAAGGGATGTATGGTACGCCCGACCGTTAGCCGTTTCTTCATAGTAATTTTTCGATTTAGTCAAGAAAACCAACGTTCTTAAAATTAATGGATATCTTTCTATAAGCCCTTGCAAGACATGCTACAATCTTCATTATAAGCTGGTGACTTAAAGGCAGATTTGTTACTTATCTTTTCTTTGACAAATGATTACAGAGTTAATGAAAGCGTGAATCTTTAAATACTATGATTGAATCACATCTTCATATGTGGCTGGTCTTCGGTTTTATTGCCGTTGCAATGTATGCCTTTGCAAGCGAGAAAATTGAACTGGAAGTATCTGCTATTGCCGTCATTACGGGGCTTTTACTTCTGTTCCATTTTTATCCTCTGTTAGACCAGAATGACAACACCCTTCTGTCCTCAAGAGACTTACTTATGGGTTTGGCTGACCCTGCCTTGATCACAGTGCTCTCTTTGCTTGTCGTTGGGCAAGGTATAGTAAGAACTGGTGCCCTGGAAAAACCAATCCGTATTCTGGTAACGTTGCGACGACATCATCCAATTATGGCGATCGCCGTTGTATTATTTACAGTTCTTGTCATCAGTGCATTTATGAATAACACACCGGTCGTTGTTATATTCATTCCCTTGATGACCGCCCTTGCCGAACGGTTACACAGATCCACATCCACCCTTATGATACCCTTGAGTTACGCCTCAATCCTTGGGGGTATGACAACACTCATTGGCTCATCAACAAATCTTTTGGTATCTGCAGCCGCGGTTCAGGCAGGAATGCCTGCTATTGAGTTCTTTGACTTCACGATACCGGGAATGGTCCTTGCCGCAACAGGTTTAGTTTACGCGCTTGTTGTGATCCCCAAGTTGCTCCCTGACAGGGAAGCGATTGTCGATGGCACGGCAACATTGTCTGGAAAACAGTTTATTGTTCAAATGGAAATTTCACCAGAGAGTCCCCTGGTGGGAGAGACTGCCGTCGCCGGCCAGTTTCCAAGTTTAAGAAATATTACCATTAGGTTCATTCAGCGGGACGAGAAAATGCTTCTCCCTCCTTTTGATGATCTTGAACTTCGTCCAAGCGATTCCGTTGTTTTTGCCGGAACCCGTAAATCACTAACAGATTCTTTTTCAGACAATCCTCAAATCCTGCGCGATTTTTTGGAAATTGAAGGACAAGTAGACCCCGAAGAGCCACAACTACATGCCGTTCACGATCAAACATTAGCAGAAGTTGTCGTCGCCCCGGCGTCAAGAATGATTGGTCGTGCGCTCCACCAAATTAGTTTCCATTACCGGACAGGCTGTGTGGTATTGGGCATTCAACGCCGATCCAGGATGATCCGCTCAAGCCGCATGACAGATATCCGCTTGGAAGCTGGAGACGTATTGCTTTTATTCGGTAAACGGCAGAGTATTTTGCGACTTCGTAAAAACCCAGACGTTCTCCTTCTTGAATGGTCAACTCGCGAATTGCCTGCCCTTGCATTATCAAGACGCGCACGGCTAATATTTGGGGCTGTCGTCCTATCAGCAGCAACAGGAATTGTGCCAATCGTGATTGCGGCAGTTGCGGGTGCTGCGGCAATGATTGCCTCTGGCTGCCTTAATATTCATCAGGCTAGCAGATCTATCGACAGGCGTATCCTTCTCCTCATATGGGCCGCACTGGGTCTTGGAACAGCGATGCAGGCGACGGGTGGCGCCACCTTCATAGCCCAGCATGTTGTTGCTCTATTTGAAGGCGCTGGCCCTCCGATAATCTTGTCGATGTTCTTCTTGCTCGTCGCAATTTTCACAAATGTATTGAGTAACAGTGCGACGGCAGTTTTATTCACACCGGTTGCTATCAGCATTGCGACAAAAATTGATGTCGACCCTATGATCTTCGTATTTGCCGTTATCTTTGCCGCAAATTGTTCTTTCGCAACCCCCATGGGATATCAAACGAATCTCCTCGTCATGGGACCCGGCCACTATAAGTTTATTGACTTTTTTAAAGCGGGAGCCCCCTTAGTTATACTCCTCTGGATCGTATTCTCCATTTTTGCGCCCCTTTATTACGGTTTGATATAAGTTTGTTAGTATTTTTCACTGTAAAATTTGCTAATATTTCGAAACGCGTTACCCTAATGATATGACAAAATTTCTCGAAGGCCGCTGAATGAAACGAGTCGAAATACCGTCTCGGTTCTTCTTCTCGACGCCTCCCTCTCCCTGCCCTTATCTCGCAGACAAGATGGAGCGGAAGATTGTTACCCTGCTCGCGGGAGAAGATCCGGATCATTTACACAACGCTTTAAGCCTTGCAGGCTTTCGGCGCAGTCAGGATCTTGCCTACAGGCCAGCCTGCGACGGGTGTTCAGCCTGCATTCCCTTGCGCGTAAAAGCAGAAGATTTCCAGCCAACAAAATCATTTCGCAAAATTTGGTCACGCAACAATGACTTAACCGTTACGGAAAAGCCTGCACTTGCCACTGAAGAGCATTTCAAACTGTTCCACAAATATTTAAACTCCCGCCATAAAGATGGCGGCATGGTGGACATGACCTTTAACGATTACCAGGCAATGGTGGAAGACAGTCCTGTTCGCTCTCAACTGGTAGAATTTAGAAAAAATGACGGAACACTCTATGCAGTCTGCCTTACAGACCTCATGGATGATGGCCTGTCCTTAGTCTACAGCTTCTTTGATCCAGAAGAAAAAAGAAGAAGTCCCGGTAATTTTTTGATCCTTTGGCATATTCATCAAGCGATAAAAATGTCGTTGCCCCATGTATATTTAGGATACTGGATCGCAGAGAGCAAAAAAATGGACTACAAAAAGAAATTTCGCCCAGCCGAAATTCTCACCAAAGAAGGGTGGCAAGCTCTTTCTTGCTAACAAAATCCCAAATTGCCTAAAATTTAGCCACAAAATCAACTTTTTTCTGACCAATCGGACATACTACGTGTTGCCTTTATCTGTATATTTTTTATACTCTGGTCCGCGAAGGTGTCCTTAAATTTCATTGGCACCGAAAAACGCAGGTACTTTTTTTAACAGGGAGTACCAAAATTAGTATAACAGGGGAGATTATGTAAATGGATCGTCGTTCCGTACTAACCGGCGCAGCTGGTTTAGCCGTAGGTGCTGCAACTTTTGCTTCACCGGCAATTGCTAAAGGCAAAAAAGAACTCAAAATGGTCACAACATGGCCAAAGAACTTCCCAGGCCTTGGCACTGGCGCACAGCGTTTCGCTGATCGCGTAACAGCAGCAAGTGGTGGAGATCTTACTATTAAACTTTTCGCAGCTGGTGAATTGGTTCCAGCCTTCGAAAGCTTTGATGCGGTATCTCAAGGTACAGCTGACCTTTATCATGCAGCAGATTATTACTGGAAAGGTAAATCTGCCGCTTATAACTTCTTCACTGCTGTCCCATTTGGTTTGACAGCAAATGAAATGGACGCATGGGTTCACCATGCTGGCGGACAAGAACTTTGGGACGAATTGGGCAGCCAATTTGGACTTAAGCATCTTCTTGGCGGTAACACTGGTGTTCAGTGGGGCGGTTGGTTCAAAAAAGAAATCAACAGCCTAGAAGACATGAAGGGCCTGAAAATGCGTATGCCTGGCCTCGGCGGTGACGTATTGAACGAACTTGGTGCGAACGCTTTGGCGTTGCCAGGTGGCGAAATCTACCCAGCACTACAATCAGGTGCAATCGATGCATCTGAGTGGGTTGGTCCTTGGAATGACTTGGCATTTGGTTTCTACAAAGTAGCCAAAAACTACTATTATCCAGGTTTCCATGAGCCAGGCTCATCACTTGCTATTGGCATGAACTCTAAAGTTTGGGAAGGCCTTACAAAAGCTGAACAAGCTCTGGTTCAAAATGCTGCACTTGCAGAAAACAACTACATGTATGCAGAATTTAATGCGCGTAATGGTGACGCCCTTAAAACTCTCGTAACCAAGCATGGTGTTACAGTTCGCAAGACATCAGATGACATTCTGAATGCTCTTGGTGCAGCTTCTGGTCAGGTAATGGCGGATGTTGCCAACACTGACAAGATCACACGCAAAGTTTATGACAGTTTCATCAAATTCCGGAAAAACGCTATTTCTATGGCGAAATATTCGGACGAAGCATACTCGAAAGCACGTCGTCTACCGTTTAAATATGGTGGCTAATGCTCACGATTACGTAGAAACAAGGCCTGCACCTAATTTAGGTGCAGGCTTTTTTCTTATATTGGTACAGGTTTTTTGCTATTAGATGTACCGACCCGATAGCTTTCACGAATACCGCTATCGGAATGATTTATTTTTTTAGTATTTTATTTACGGGGAGTGGTTCTCTTGAATGGTCTTGCCTCAGTGGCTCGCACGATCGACAGAATGAGTGAATTTGTTGGAAGGAATGTAGCATGGCTTGCTTTAGTCATGGTTCTTATTCAATTTGCTGTTGTTCTCGCGCGTTACGTTTTTGGTGTTGGTTCTATTGCTGTGCAGGAATCCATCATTTATAGCCATGCCTTGCTGTTTCTTCTTGGCTCTTCCTTTACTCTTTTACATGGCGGTCATGTGCGCGTTGATATTTTCTACGCCGATGCGACCCCGCGCAGTAAAGCGGTAATTGACCTACTCGGATCCGTATTCCTCTTAATTCCAGTATGTATCGCAATCTTTATACTCAGCTGGAATTACGTGTCCAGTTCCTGGGAAATACTTGAAGTATCCCGAGAAAGCTCTGGCATTGAATATGTCTATGCTCTGAAGACAGTTATTCTTCTTTTCTGCGGTATGATGATCTTGCAAGGTTGCTCTACAATTCTCCACTCCATCCTGTTCTTGACTGGTAACGAAGCGGCACCTCAAGAAGAAAAACACGAGGTAATATAGAACAATGGAACTCGTAGAAATTTTCGCCTTGGGCATGTTCGGCTTAGCCGTCCTTGCTCTAATGGCTGGCTTCCCTGTGGCATTTACGCTTTCAGGCGTCGCCTTGTTTGTTGCTGGTATCGGCTGGGCTGTTGGTATTTTTGATATTAGCATCTTAGGAGCCATGCCATCACGGGTATTTGGTAACGCTATGTGGAATGAAATCCTCATTGCGGTTCCTCTATTCGTCTTTATGGGGGTCATGCTCGAGCGATCAAAAGTCGCAGAAGAGCTACTTGAAACCATGGGCATGCTCTTTGGTCAGATGCGCGGAGGCCTTGGTCTCTCCGTCTTTATCGTTGGTGCACTCCTTGCTGCTTCCACCGGAATCGTTGGAGCAACTGTTGTAACCATGGGCATGATGGCACTCCCAACCATGTTGAAGAACGGATATGATCCCAAATTGGCGGCGGGTGCTATTTGTGCCTCTGGAACATTGGGTCAAATTATTCCCCCCTCTATTGTTCTTGTGATATTGGGCGAACAAATTTCCAATGCCTATGTTGACGCTCAGCGGGTAATTGGCAATTGGTCTCCTGAGCCAGTTTCCGTTGGAGATCTCTTTGCAGGAGCCCTCCTCCCGGGCTTGATGCTTGTTGGCATGTATATGCTCTACCAAATGATTGTTGCCTTCCTTAAACCAGAAAGTTCTCCTGTCGTTCCCCGTGAAGATTATGAAGAAATCAATGGTAGTTTTGTCATTAAGGTTCTTCATGCACTTCTGCCTCCAATCATTTTGATCCTCGCTGTTTTGGGCTCCATTTTAATGGGCTTTGCAACACCGACGGAAGCAGCGGCAGTGGGCGGAATGGGCGCCATTTTACTCTCAGGCCTGCGACTGGATGAAAACCACGGTAAATTGATCTATGGTGCGGGCATCAGTATTTTTCTGATGCTGATCCTTGCCAACATCTTCGACCTTCGCTTAGGACAGACTGTCTATAGCGCCGGAACAGTTTTCGGTCTTATCCTCGCATTTGCATTATTAGCCGTTGTATTAGCCGGTCTTGCAATTAGCCTTAAACGGGTTTATCGCGCAGGCATCTTGAAGGACGTATGTAAATCAACCATGGAAATATCCTCCATGGTATTTGTCATTCTGATCGGTGCAGCCCTCTTTAGCCTTGTCTTCCGTGGCCTTGGTGGCGACGACATGGTGCACGAATTTCTGTCATCAATGCCTGGTGGTAAGTTCGGAGCCATTCTGACAGTAATGCTGGTTATTTTCTTCCTTGGCTTCTTCCTGGATTTCATCGAAATCACTTTTGTTGTTGTTCCTATTGTCGCGCCTATCATTTTGCAAATGGACGTAAACCCTGTCTGGCTTGGCATTATGATTGCGATGAACTTGCAAACATCGTTCCTGACACCACCATTTGGCTTTGCCCTCTTCTATCTTAGAGGGGTTGCGCCGCCAGAGGTGACAACAGCGATGATATATAGAGGCGTTATCCCCTTTGTGTTAATTCAGCTGTTCGCCCTGATCCTGTTGTCAATTTTCCCGGAAATTGTCACATGGCTTCCAAGTCTCATCTTCGGCTCTAATTACTAACAACTGAGCAAGAAACAAAAAAAGCCGCTGGTAATTCCAGCGGCTTTTTTATTTGTTTACAATGAAAAAATTTTAAGAAGCAAGCACACGCTGTTTTTTCTTCAATTTCCGAAAATCGAATATTCCCTCGATCGTACGCGGATCTACTCCCGACTCAAATATTTGTGTCTTTTGAATTTTCTGCGTCCCGGTTGTTGGCAGACTATCCAAAAACAAGACCCAGCCGGGCGGCTTGTAATAGGCCATTCTTTCATAGCCAAATTCAAACAGGCTACTTGCGAGCTCTACAGACGGCTGGACACCCGGCATTAAAACGATACAGGCCATTACCTCTTCTTCTCGGACTTCATCTTTGACAGCAATAACGGCAACCTGACCAACTGCCTCATGTGATTGTAATATTGCCTCAACTTCAGCTGCAGCAATATTCTCTCCTGATCGACGGATAATATTCTTTTTCCGGTCAACAAAGAATAACATGTCCGTCTCATCCTGAATGACGGTATCTCCCGTATGGAACCAGCCACCTTCCCAAACCTCAGCTGTCGCATCTTCATTTTTAAGGTAACCGGCAAAGAAACCTCGCCTCGGATCCTCTCCACTGCACCGGATCAATAATTCACCAGGATCACCGCGCGGTAATTCACGCCCTTCCCCATCGACTATTTTCGCTTCCAGATCCTTGATGGGACGACCAAACGCGCGTGTATCGATTTGCCGTGGTTCTGAATTTACCGCTAAAATCCGACCGGTTTCGGTCATTCCCCAAACTTCATATAAGGGAAACCCGTACCGTTCTTCAAATACGCCATGTAATTCAGGCTCCACCCCGGCACCAATACCAAAACGTACATTATGAGACGTTTCAAGATCAGATTCCGGCTGATTGAGCAACATGGGAGGAACAACGCCCAAATAGTGAATAATGGTTGCACGGCTGTCCGTGACTTCCTGCCACCAACTGCGGGGGTGAAAACGGTCTGGGATAATCAAGCACCCCCCCGTCACCACCATACATCCCAAAGAGACCACAGCTGCATTCATATGGAAAAGAGGCAAAGGGTTATAAAGGCGCTCTTGCCCCTCACGAATATCAATCAAGCCACCCAACCCTGCATACCAATAGGCCGCAGTAAGGTGGTAGTTATTTGTCAGAACACAACCCTTAGGCCGCCCGGTTGTACCTGAAGTATAAAGAAGGCTCGCTTCCGTTTCCCTCGTAGGAACAGTTAAATCTGCAGGGGACACAGCTGGCGGCAAACTATCCAGTAATTTATCAACACAGATAACAGATAAAGGTTTATCCCTTACCGCTGCAACCGCTTCCATGTCTTTCAAGCGATCTTCAATGGTCACAATAAGATCTGCACCCGAATGCTCCATTTGATAGAGAACTTCGTCATGCCGGTAATCAGGATTAATAGGAACACATGATATCCCCAGTCCGTTCAAAGCAATTAAATGCAAGACATATTCGGGACGATTCTCAAGCAGAAACCCGATACGGTGTCCATATCCATAACCCGCTTTTGCATATGCGGATTTTAGGTTTTCAATGGCCTCATTACATTCAGAATAAGTAAATTCGACACCATCTGGATAGTAATTTCGTTTTGCTAGTGGCGGGACACATAAAAAACCATTGCTGGCATACTTTATCGCTGAAGCTTTGAACGCTTCGTACAAGGTCTCCACAGAATATCCTTTTATTTAGCTAAATTTGTTATTTCTATTAAATCCGCGTGGTGCCAAGCGTCCGGCATTACCTCTTCGGGTATACCACCCCGCTAAATCCGCCTCTGTTCTTGTCCGTTCCCCTGATTTCCACGTCAATCCCTCTTCTTTCATAAAGGTTTTGATATCGGAAAGTCCGCCATCCTTGTAGCGTTGCAAGGTAACGCCTCGCCCTCGGCTCATTTCAGATAACTCAGAGAGTTCAAAACAGTTAACTTTTCGGTTGTCTCCAATAACAGCAACAGAATCCCCCGATATTTCAATGCAGAATGCCGCCACGGCATCGCCTGATACATTCAATGTCTGCTTACCATTACGAGTCTGAGCGATAACGCTATTTTCGTCTACGATAAAGCCTCGGCCATCAGAAGACGCAACGATCAGTTTTCGATCGGGTTTATGAACAAACAAGGCGACAATATCTTGATCATTTCCCAAATCAATCATCAACCTAATGGGTTCCCCGTGCCCTCGACCTCTTGGTAGTCCGTCACACCCAAGTGTGTAGAAACGCCCGTTTGTTCCAAGTAAAACAAGACGGTCCGTGGTCTCCGCTTGTATCCAGAAACGATCAGCATCCCCGTCTTTATATTTCTCATCGCCCGTTTGTTCCACATGCCCTTTTAAAGCCCGTACCCATCCTTTCTCAGAACAGATCACAGTGATTGGCTCTTTTTCAATCATGGCTTCTAGAGAAATTTCAGGAAGTTCGGTAGCCTCACCGATAGTCGTTCGACGATTAGTAACTTCTGGAAGTTTTTTGAAGATCTTTTTAAGTTCACGCAGTTCGCTAGAGATGGCGTTGCGTTGTAAATCTTCACTGGCGAGCAGTGCTTCCAAACCTTCTTTTTCTTCTGTCAGCTTGGTGTGTTCAGTTCTAAGCTCCATTTCTTCCAAACGGCGCAAAGATCGAAGGCGCATGTTCAAAATAGCTTCAGCCTGAACATCCGAGAGCGTGAAGGTGCTCATCAAAGACTGTTTCGGGTGATCCTCCTCACGGATAATGCGGATCACTTCATCAAGGTTCAAGAAAACGATCAAGTAACCGTTCAGCACCTCAAGTCGATGTTCGATTTTCCCAAGGCGGTGCCTCGAACGGCGTCCAAGCACAACAAACCGGTGATCTAAAAACGCTTGTAAAACTGCACCAAGCCCCATAACACCCGGGGTTTGCGATGCATCCAACACGTTCATGTTTAAAGGAAAACGATTTTCTAAATCTGTTAAGCGAAAAAGACCCTGCATAAGCATAGCCGGATCGATGTTCTTGCTTTTTGGCTCCAGTACCAGACGAATGTCTTCTGCTGATTCATCCCTAACATCGGCTAGAAAGGGAAGTCTTTTAGCCTGAATAAGCTCGGCAATCCGCTCAATCAACTTACCCTTTTGAACATGGTAAGGTATTTCTGTAACCACAATTTGATAGGTACCGCGCCCTGTGTCTTCAGTCTCCCACTTTGCCCGTTGGCGAAAACCGCCCCTTCCAGTTAAATAGGCTTCACGTATACTTTCCGGCTTTTCAACCAATTCCCCACCTGTTGGAAAATCAGGACCTGGAATGAATTCCATAAGCTTATCAATACTTGCATTGGGATATTTCAACAAATGCAGCAAGGCATTACAAATTTCCGTGGCATTATGAGGCGGAATAGACGTCGCCATCCCAACTGCGATGCCGGTAGACCCGTTCGCAAGGAGATTTGGAAAAGCTGCGGGAAGAACAATCGGCTCTTCCTCTTCCCCATCATAAGTAGGCCGAAAATCAACAGTATCCTGATCAAGGTCTCGCAAGAGCAATTCGGCGAAAACTGTCATTCGAGCTTCAGTATACCGCATGGCTGCGGCATTATCCCCGTCGATATTTCCAAAATTCCCTTGTCCGTCAACCAGCTGGTATCGTTGCGCAAAATCTTGGGCAAGCCGTACCAGAGCATCATAAACAGATTGATCACCATGGGGATGGTATTTACCGATCACGTCCCCCACCACACGCGCGCATTTCTTGTAACCCGAACTAGGATCAAGTTTTAGCAAGCGCATCGCAAACAATAGCCGTCGATGTACGGGCTTAAGACCATCCCGCACATCAGGCAAGGACCGGGACATGATTGTTGACATCGCATAGGCGAGATAACGCTCGCTTATGGCGTCCTTCAGCGAAGTTGGTAGAACCTCACCGGGTTTAATCGGAGACAGATCACTCATACCTCCCTATATACCACCAGAATACTGAGATAGGACAAATATTTACAATCACTGCAAGATTTTTATCTCAACACTAAAGGGCATGATCTTTTTTTAACGATGTGATCAAGCGTTCTCGAGCAGGGAGTGTTTCTTCAGAATAGTGAGCGAGTAGAAATTTGTGGATGAAGTATCCAGACAATTGCATCCCGTTAAGCACTTGATCTTTCAACGATAGCTCCGTTACTGGCTCTAACCGATTGGTTAGCAAAAAGGAAGGCAATTTAAGCAACTTGTCCCGATATGGGTGCCCTGCGCCCTCGGATACAGCGCGGCCCGATTTCGGCGATACATAAATCAAATCAGTTTTTGATCCCGTTGCTGCGCACTCCCCCAAATCCAACCCATACCCCATTTCTGTCAGCAGACCCAGCTCCCACCGCACATATAAGGGACCCCAAATCGCTATGTCGTTGGATAAGGATTTAATCAATAAAACTGTTGCTTCAAATAATGCTGGATGCGGTTCCCTTTCAGGCAGAATTTTCGTCAACAAAGCGAGTGCAGCACTGCTTGCAGAAAGGCTCAACGGATCAGCAAAGAGAGAGGCGCCAATTGCGCTTTTCGCCTCTACGGTAAAGCTGCCCAAATGTTCACTCAAACGTCCTCGCCAGTTTAACCCAACTTCGTTTCCCGGCTGCAACAATCCGCGTAAACGCTTTGAGGTGCCGCCACGAACCATCCCGGCATAACGTCCATGTTCTCGCGAAAAACTATGAAGAATCACGCTATTTTCGCCATATTTTTGGGCTGAAAGCACCAATCCATCGTCAATCCATTGCATCATAAACCCATAACAGATGGAACATACAGATGGCAACGTTCTCCTTTATTTTTAACCTTCACAATCCGCAATGGCAGTACGTCTTACCCCCAGAATTGAAGGGAAGATATATGCCAATTGATGTCGATATTTCACTAATCAATACTATAGAGAGTCTGGAGCTCAATTATGATACACTGGAAACTGATGGAATTTCCTGGAACTCTCCGCCTCCGCCTATCCTACCCCCCTTTTGCTATAAGACGTGCCAATGTACAGGCCCTTCGTCAGGATACCAGATTGCTTTGAAATACGGGGGGCTCATATGCAGAATTGAAGTCACTTCGTGGGGGGTCACTTACAGTAAATCAACGCCGACAAAAAATGATCTGGAGTTAGTAATGGTCAAGAATACTCCCTCCTACCAACTCGAAATGATCTTTCTTTAAAATAAGTGTAAAAAAATGTCGATCTAATTGATTACAATCAATGCTGCACTTGCGAACATTCCCTATATTCCCTGAAATTTAGTTGCAGCATTACTTCAGGTAAAATTATGAAAACCGGCTCAAAATCTACCTTTTCAAAATATAAAGACGCTATTGTGATTTTTTCATTTCCGATTCTTATGCTTGCTTGGGCCGTGAGCTCTTATCAATAAATAATATATTTTAGTTGCACCGCACAAAAAAGAGGACTGATATTTTCAGCCCTCTTTTTTTTAGTTTTAGTGAAGCAATTTTCAGACGCGAATTTTTTGTAAAAACCGGGTCACTTCTTGTAATACTTGATCTGCATCTTCAACAAGTAAGGTGGTTGCAGCCATCACATCATCAGATGCCTCGCGGGATTTAGAAACAAAGCCGTCGATTTCAGACACTTGCCCCTTAACACTTATTGTTCCATCGAACGCGCTACCCGTACTATTAGATATTTCGTTTGTAGCAGCCGCCTGTTCTTCTACTGCCGCGGCAACAGAAGAGGTTGTCTCGCTAATTTCATTAATGATCTGTAAAATACCGTTAATTTCTCCCGCGGCAAGTTCCGTTACCTCTTGAATACCAGACACTTGTGCAGAAATATCTTCTGTGGCCCTTGCCGTTTGTGTCGCAAGATTTTTCACCTCTGAGGCAACGACAGCGAAGCCTTTTCCAGCCTCTCCTGCTCGTGCAGCTTCAATCGTTGCATTAAGGGCGAGCAAATTGGTTTGTTCGGCAATATCACTAATAAGGCCCACTACTTCAGAAATTTGCTGAGCGGCGCTTTTTAGTTTCTCCATTGTAGCCCCTGTTGCAGTGGCTCTTTCGGAAGCAGCTGTTGTCACCTGATTGGATTGATTGACCTGCTTAGAAATCTCCTGAATTGAGGCACTTAATTCTTCCGTTGCCGCACTAACCGTCTGTACATTATTTGACATGGTATCAGTCACACTAGAAGTTTCGCTAACCTTTCCACTGGCTTCAGCGGATATGCTTTGCATATTGGCTGCCAAGCCCGATACTTTATGAGAATTCTCAGCAACCTTTTTAACGATACTGCCGACAGCGGTTTCGAAATCTGCCGCAACAGCATGCCGTTCAAGGCGTGCTCTTTCCTGCTCTGTCTCAGCAGCCAAGATTTTTTCATCATTCATCCGCTCGGCTTCTGCTTTAAGCTCTATAATATGGGACTCAGATTTTTTGGCTGCTGTACTCGCCTCCTTTGCTCTTTCAGTTTCCTGATCGGCTTGTTCTTTTGCCGCCTCTGCATCTTCAACCAATTGAGAGGATTCATTAAAGGCAACCGCTAATTTATAGGTTAGCCATCCAAGAACGGCACATTCGAGCACGACGACAATGGCATGCAGGACAACGCGGAAAAAATCGGCGCCTTCAGGAAAAATTGCCACGGGAAAGGCAAAATTCAGAAGTAAATGATGTAAAGCAATGGTCGTTGTTGCAATAATGACTGTTTTCCAACAACAAAGGGCTGCGACAATAGCCAGTGCTGCGAAAAAATACATGTGGATATCAATCTGCCATGGATGCCCCCTGAAGACATAAACCAGCAATCCGACCTGAACCATATAACACACGCCAACCGCATATCTAAAATTCAACGAGATTGTCTCTTTTCGTAAAAAAACTGTCGGAATAGCTGCAAAAATCGCACTTCCGATCGTTGGAACAAGCCATTCCACACCGATGGACAAGGCGGCGATTGCTTGCAGAGGAACATGCAACCATAGCAAAATTGTAATATTTTTCGAAATGGATAGCCTAAGCTGGTCGAGCGCATTCATAAGAAAAAATTCCTGTTTTTAATCAAACTTATTTTTTTAGAAACAAACATCCACCATTGGCGTAAGCATCAAGAATCAACCACGCTCCGGCAGCTTTTAGAGCGTCGAATGGGACTTCTGATTGCGGACGAACAACGACGATATTATCAATGAAACCGGATCGAACCAGTTGAAGGGGCAAAGGTGCAATTGCGTTAACGATATGGGTGAGGTTCATGTCAGGCGGAAAGAGAACGGCAATATCTCGTCCGCTTTTAGGGGGAGCAAAATAGAGCGTGGCTAAGAATAGGAAACTCCCGACCATAAGAAACAAAGCCAAAAATAGCGCGTTCCGATCTTCACTTGGATGTTTCTTAGTTTTCCACACACACAATCCTCACGAGGCACTTACTTTTCGTAAAAATTATGACATTTAGCTTAAATTTTTATTAATTTATCATTTTGCTAAAATAGCAATATGAAAGCTCAAAAAAAAAGGCGGGATGAACCCGCCTTTTCTTAAAATATGAAGTTGCTTCAGTTAGCCATCCAGTTTCGGCTTAAGTAACTGATTGACCACACCCGGGTTTGCTTTACCGCCCGTCGCTTTCATAACTTGCCCAACGAAGAAACCGAGGAGCTTGTCTTTACCGCCCCGATATTGCTCCACCTTATCTTGGTTTGCAGCAATAATCGTATCGATGGCCGCTTCAATAGCACCGGTGTCAGAGACTTGCTTCAAGCCTTTTTCATCAACAATAACTGCAGCTTCTTTACCAGTATCGAACATTTCCTCAAGTACTTCTTTGGCTGTCCGATTGGAAATAGTACCATCTTTCACCAAATCAATGAGAGCCCCTAAAGAGGCCGCTGACACAGGTGTATTGCTGAGCGTATTGCCAGTTCTTTTCAGGTTCCCGAAGAAATCACCGATAACCCAGTTTGCTGATAATTTGGCATCACGGCCCTTTGCAACGTCTTCAAAGAAATCAGCGACTTCTTTTTCTGCAACCAAAACACCGGCATCGTAATCCGAGATTTTCAACTCATTTACAAAACGAGCCTTTTTCTCATCCGGTAATTCTGGAAGTTCAGCTCTGATTTTTTCAATATACGCATCATCAAATTGCAAAGGCAGAAGGTCAGGGTCCGGGAAGTACCGATAATCGTGCGCTTCTTCTTTTGAGCGCATGGACCGGGTTTCACCCTTAACGCTATCATAAAGACGCGTTTCCTGCTTAATCTCCCCACCTTCTTCAAGAATATCTACCTGACGGTTTGCTTCATACACAATTGCTTGCTGAATAAACCGCATGGAATTGAGGTTTTTCATTTCGCAACGAGTACCAAGCTCATCCCCGAATTTGCGAACAGACACGTTCACGTCAGCTCTCATAGAGCCTTCGTCCATGTTACCGTCACATGTGCCAAGATAACGTACAATGCTCCGCAGCTTTTTCACATAAGCCGCTGCTTCTTCCGGCGATCGCAAATCTGGCTCAGATACGATTTCCATCAAGGCAACGCCAGAGCGATTCAAATCGACCAAAGTCATGCTAGGATGTTGATCATGGATACTTTTACCTGCGTCTTGCTCTAAATGAAGACGTGTAATACCAATCTCACGGGTCTCGCCATCTTTCAGTTCGATCGTCATTGTCCCTTCGCCTACAATCGGCTGTAGGAACTGACTGATTTGATATCCTTGCGGCAAGTCAGCGTAGAAATAGTTTTTGCGGTCAAAGACAGAGTATTTGTTAATCTGCGCTTTCAGTCCTAAACCTGTGCGAACAGCTTGCTCAACTGCCATTTCATTGATGACAGGCAACATACCAGGCATCGCCGCATCGACGAAAGAGACTTGAGTGTTTTGATCTGCACCATATTCTGTAGCGGAGCCTGAGAATAGTTTAGCGTTTGAGCTGACTTGTGCATGAACTTCAAGCCCAATAACCACTTCCCAATCGCCTGTAGCGCCTTGAATAATCATTCCCATAATTAGCCCCTCCACCAAGCAGTTGGTGTCGCTGTAAATTCTGCGGCTTGCTCTAGCACACCTGCAGCTCGCAGCACTGTTTCTTCATCAAACGGACGCCCCAGAATTTGTAACCCCAATGGCAAACCATCAGCTGACAAACCGGCCGGAACAGAAATGCCCGGAAGTCCTGCAAGGCTGGCTGGCACTGTAAATACATCGTTGAGATACATTTCCAGTGGGTCATCCCCTTTTTCACCAAAGGCAAAGGCAGCACTTGGCGTGGTTGGGGTCAAAATAACGTCAACGGACTTGTAGGCTTCCTTGAAATCATCAGCGATGCGCGCACGTACCTTCTGTGCTTTCAAGTAATAGGCATCATAATAACCAGCGGACAGTGCATAAGTACCGATAAGCAAGCGACGTTTCACTTCCTCACCAAAACCTTCACCACGCGTTTTAGAATACATATCATCAAGGTCCACACCTTCGACCCGCAGGCCAAACCGAACACCATCATATCTTGCAAGATTACTGGACGCTTCCGCGGGAGCGATGATGTAATAGGCAGGCAACGCATATTTTGTATGTGGCAAGCTGATATCAACAATCTCCGCACCTGCATTCTTTAGCCATTCAATCCCTTTTTCCCAAAGATTCGAGATTTCAGCTGAAATGCCATCAAGACGATATTCCTTGGGAATACCAACTTTCAATCCCCGAATATCGCCGGTTAGGGCTGCTTCGAAATTGGGCACAGCCATATCAACACTGGTGCTGTCTTTTGGATCAAACCCACACATGGCTTCAAGCATAATTGCTGAATCCTGTACAGAGCGGGTCATCGGACCTGCTTGATCAAGGCTGGAAGCAAAGGCCACAACACCCCAACGCGAACAACGACCGTATGTAGGCTTCATTCCCACAATGCCGGCGAAGGCTGCTGGTTGGCGGATAGAACCACCCGTGTCGGTTCCTGTAGCCCCCATAGCGATATTGGATGCAACGGCACTGGCTGATCCACCGGAGGATCCACCAGGGACCAATGGTTGATCATCAGTTGTCCGGCGCCAAGGATTGACAACATTTCCGTAGTAACTGGTCTCGTTAGAAGAGCCCATGGCAAATTCATCAAGGTTCACTTTACCCAACATGACGGCACCTTCATTCCACAAATTTGTGGTAACAGTGCTTTCATATTGTGGTTTAAAACCGTCGAGAATATGAGATGCGGCAGTCGTTAAAACGCCTTTAGTGCAGAACAAGTCTTTAATGGCAAGAGGGATACCCTCTAACTTGCCGACATCCCCTTTAGCTCTGCGATCATCAGATTGTGTCGCACCATCAACAGCTTTATCCAGCGTTTCAGTGATATAGGCATTCATGCCTCTCGCGCTATCCATTGCCGTCAAATGGGCGGCGACCAATTCGCGCGACGAAAATTTTCCGTCCTTCAGGCCATCTCGTGCTTCAGCTATTTTTAATTTTGTTAAGTCACTCATTATTCGATCACCTTCGGTACAGCAAAGAACCCTTCTTCTTCAGAAGGCGCATTGGCAACGATCTCGGACTGATAACCACCATCTGTGATTTCATCTTGCCGCCAGCGCATTTGCATATCTGCAACAGATGTCATTGGCGCGACATCATCTGTATTCACTTCACTGAGCTGTTCGACCCAACCCAATATTGCATTTAGTTCCAATGCCATAGGCTCAAGGTCTTTTTCCTCAACCCGAATGCGAGCCAAATTGGCTACTTTCGCTACTGTGTTTTTATCCAGCGACATGTGTCACCCTTTTGCTGTATAAGACGCTCATCTGGAAGGTCGGCCCAGACACAAACTGTAAATCTTAACTGATGGTCAAACCGACATTGGCCGCAAGTTAGCGCAAGCCATGCTCCTCGGCAACCCCAGCCATTTGAAACATTTCATCGATCTCAATAAACGTCTGATGGGATTAGACCCTGGGACGAAGACTATCGGGATCGCACTTTCCGATACTTCCTTGAAAGTAGCGACCCCACTACTTACACTGAGGCGCACAAAATTCAAGGATGACGCCGCGAAAATTGGAAAACTAATTGAAGAGAACCGGATCGGCGGTTTTGTAATTGGACTCCCCTTAAACATGAACGGGACCGAAGGTCCCCGTTGCCAGTCCATACGGCAGCTTCAAAAAAATCTTGAAGGTTATTTTGATATTCCCACTTGTTTTTGGGACGAGAGGCTATCTACTGTCGCTGTCACTCGTACTTTGTTAGAAGCCGACGCGTCCCGAAAAAGGCGCGCCGAGGTCGTAGACAAAATGGCCGCGGCCTATATCCTGCAAGGCGCATTAGATGCAATGTGATGTCTCAAATCCACAACAACGGCGGTTCTCGGGAAAAAGCATTGTTACGTTAGTCCCTTCCCCTTTAGCGCTTTGAATGACAAGTTCCCCGTCATGAAGATCCATCAAGTTTGCAGCGATTGGCAATCCTAATCCAGCCCCATCATATTTTTTTGAAAAAGCACCGGCTTCAGCTTGACCGAAGGGGGACAAGGCAACATTCACCTCTGCGTCACTCATACCGATGCCCGTGTCGATCACGTTAATTCTAGCCTCATTAGATTCGCCAACAACAATTGTGACATTTTCCTCTTCAGAAAACTTAATTGCATTGTAGACAAGATTAAGAAGGACTTGCTTAACTCTCCGGTTATCTCCCTGCAAAACAAAATTATTTTTAATATCAACACTCAAAGTGCATCTATTTTCTTTCGCTTTTCCGCCCACAAGTTTTTTAACATTGTGAACAAGATCTGAAATACAGAATTTTTGATCTTGTAGCTGAAGCTGATTAGATTCGATTTTTGCAAGATCCAATAAATCATTAACCAGTTGAAGCATATGTTCCCCACCATCCAGCGCATAGGATGCATATTCTTTAACTTTATTCGCAGCAATCTCACCCTGCTCACTTGCCAGCATTGAATTAAAACCGATGATTGCATTTAAAGGGGTCCTGAACTCATGACTCATATTCGCTAAGAAAGCTGATTTAGCTGCATTGGCGGCTTCAGAAGTCTTCAAAGCAAGTTCCAGCTTTTCTTCTGTTTGTTTTCGCTCCGTTATATCTTTTAACATGCAAATATAATGGCAAATCATATTGTCTTTGCGAAAAACCGGCGATACCGACACCTGCTTCCAGTATTGGTCACCGGATTTGGAAAGAAGGCTTAATTCGCCGCGCCAAACGCGCCCTTCAGTTACTATTTTCCTTATTTCAGAAAACACTTTTTTCTGAACAATTCCACGCCGGAAAAATGCAAGAGATTTACCTTCCATCTCGCTGAAGGTGAAACCGGTCCGTTCTTCGAAGTAGGGATTTACATATTCGATAAAACCATTTTCATCTGTGATAATAACGGCATCGCGGCATTGCTCCAGGGCCCGGCTCAAAGTTCTGAACTGTTCGTCTTTCTCATATCGTAGGGTCAAGTCACGAATAATGGATTGAACAGCCTTTCTTCCCTGCCAGATGATCGGCTGGCCACATATTTCAGCGCGAACAGTATCGCCATTTTTCCGCACCAGAGAATATTCGTAGAAGGGAAGACGTAGTCCATCTTTACGAATCCCGTCTAACCGATATTCAATCGCGTCTTGAGCGTCAGGCGTGATAAACTTAAAGATTGTTTGCCCAATCAAATCCGTGTTTGAGTGGCAACCCAGCAAATTAATAATGGCACGATTTGCGTATACAATCTCTCCGTCCACATGAATGACGACGCCATCGGGTGACATATCTGCCAAAGAGTGGAACAAATGAAAATCTTCAGTCTTGCGTCCTATATTTCGAGAAAAATCTTCGAAATTTTTATTGTAAGTCCCGCCTAATTCGTCCCGCAATTCTTTGATTTCCAAGGCTGGATTACGCATTCGACAACTCCACATACAAATAAAATACAACAACGCGACTGTTACGGAAAAAACCAATTAACTAGTCGAGAGTGTGTTTATGGTAATTTCAATGTTTGGTTTCATTGATTAGGATCAAAATGACAGACAGGCTCCAATCGTTTTTACTTTTGCGACCTAATTGCAACTTCTTCCATTTAGCAAGTCGTGCTTGCACAAAGCCGTGATCCCTCCTATACAGTTTCCTTTTAATGACACATTCAGAAAAAACACCATTTGCCCATCGGCACCTGCTGGATATTGACCGCCTTAGCGTCGCTGATATCAATCTATTACTAGACACAGCATCCGGGTATGTGAGCAAATCCCGCGCCAGCGACAAGAAGCTTTCACTCTTGCATGGACGGACACAAATCAATTTATTTTTCGAAAACTCCACTCGAACACGCACTTCGTTTGAGCTGGCGGGCATGCGCCTTGGCGCGGATGTCATTAACATGTCGGTGGGGTCAAGTTCTGTCAAAAAAGGGGAAACCCTGATTGATACAGCGATGACCCTGAATGCCATGCATCCTGACATCCTTGTGATCCGTCATGGAGATTCAGGGGTTCCTCACCTTTTAAGTCAAAAGATTGATTGCGCCGTTATCAACGCGGGGGATGGTAGTCATGAACACCCAACCCAAGCACTGCTTGACGCCTTAACTATTCGAAATCGAAAAGGTCGGCTCGAAGGGCTCATCGTTGCAATTTGTGGTGACATACTTCATAGCCGAGTGGCTCGCTCAAACATTGCCTTGCTAAATATCATGGGTGCCCGCGTTCGAGTAGTCGGCCCAACCACGTTGGTGCCGTCTAATGCAAAAGCCCTTGGCGTTGAAGTTTATCATTCTATGAAAGAAGGCTTGAGGGATGCTGATATTGTCATGATGCTTCGCCTTCAAACTGAACGCATGCAAGGGGCCTTTGTGCCTTCAGTTCGCGAGTATTTCAAATTATTCGGTTTGGATAAGAAAAAATTGGAAATGGCAAAACCGGACGCCTTGATCATGCATCCCGGCCCTATGAATAGGGGGGTCGAGATTGATTCAGAAATTGCGGATGATATTACTATCAGCGCTATTTCAGAACAGGTTGAAATGGGGGTCGCCGTTAGAATGGCCTGCCTTGACCTGTTCACCAGAGGGGGAGCACAATAATGAACGCAGCTCATGCTCTTCTAAATGCCAGACTTCTAGACCCGGCAACGAATACCGACATTGTGGGCGGTATTCTTATCAAGGATGGGTTGATCCTAGATTGGGGCACTCACATTAAGGCTGATGCCCTACCGGACGGGGCTACTCAGGAAGACTGCCACGGTAAATGCCTATCTCCTGGCCTTGTCGATGCCCATGCTTATTTATGTGAACCGGGTAAAGAACATCGTGAAACCATGGAGACAGCAGGATACGCCGCTGCTGCTGGTGGCATCACCACTATAAATGCCTTCCCAGCGACCGAACCTGTCATCGACGACCCGTCAATTGTGGAGGTTATTGCCCGGCGTGCACGGGAAACCTGCGCCGTCAATATCTGCATTACTGGCGCCCTTTCCAAAGGCTTAGAAGGCAAAGAAATGGCCGAACTGGGCCTACTTAGTGAAGCCGGTGTGGTCGCTTTCAGTGATGGTCAGAAAGCCATTGGTGACATCAACCTAATGCGCCGTTCTTTGGCCTATTCAACAATGTTCAACAAACCAATTATTGTCCATGCAGAAGAGCCAGCCCTTGTGGGTAGCGGCGTGATGACGGGCGGTCGCACAGCGACATCTATGGGCTTGAAGGCTATCCCTTCTTGTGCAGAAGCCATTCTGGTGGAACGGGACATTCGCTTAATAGCAATGACTGGCGCCACGTGGCATGCCGCCCATTTAAGCACGCTGGATGCGTTGAATTCCCTACGCCGTGCTAAAGACGAACAATTGAACGTAACGGCAGGAACAGCTCCTCACTATCATGCGCTTAATGATCTGGAAGTTGGAGAATATCGGACATTTGCCCGAGTATCCCCTCCGCTCCGGGAAGAGGATGATCGACGGGCAGTAGTCGCGGCTATTAAAGATGGCACAATTGATGTCATTTCCTCACAACATCTTCCTCAAAGTGCCGATAGTAAACGCCTCCCCTTCTCTCAAGCCAAGCCCGGTGTTGTGGGGTTAGAGACTATGCTGCCTGTCAGCCTCCGTCTCTATCACAATAGAGATGTCGGTCTTATGGACTTACTGCGGACCATGACAGTGGCACCTGCGAAGTTACTAGGCCTTGATTGCGGTAAAATTGAAATTGGAAAACCCGCTGATCTTTGCCTCTTTGATTTGGATAAGCCTTGGCAACTTGATGGAACCCTTCTTAAATCAAAATCAAAAAATACGGCTTTTGATGGGCATTTGCTACAAGGCAGGGTATTAAAGACCTTTGTTAGCGGCACAGTTGTGTTCGAATTATAGGAAAAAACAATGCCCGAACCCTTAGGCGACCTAAGTTTCACTTGGCCTTTTTTAGCAGCATGCATAATTGGTTATTTGATCGGATCTATCCCGTTCGGCCTTGTTTTAACCAAATTAGCAGGCCTTGGTGATGTCAGAAAAATTGGATCGGGCAATATCGGCGCAACAAATGTTTTACGCACAGGAAACAAATTCCTGGCCCTTGCCACTTTAATTCTTGATGGCGGAAAAGGGGCAATCGTTGTTTTGCTCGCAAATCATTTCCTGACCCAAGATTATGCAGTTCTCGCTGGTGGCGGCGCATTTCTTGGTCATGTATTCCCAGTCTGGCTGAAATTTAAAGGTGGCAAAGGCGTAGCCACATTTATAGGTGTATTGCTTGCCATTTCCTGGCCCGCAGGTATTGCAGTGATTTTAACTTGGCTTTTTATCGCGCTCACACTTCGCCTATCGTCCTTGGCCGCATTAATTGCTGCCGCTTTGTCTCCCGTATACATATACGGTCTTATGCAAGTCCCACTCTTCAACAACACCTTTTTCGGCGATCTACAACGGATCGAACTTACAGCCTTCATGGCCGTACTCATTTTTATACGTCACTATGAAAACATTGTGCGTTTGGCCAAGGGGGAAGAACCACGGATTGGGAAAAAATAACCTTCTAGTTGTATTTTGAAAATACATAACTACATATGCGAGAATTCAACATTAGGATTCTCGCAATGACACAGTCATCAAACTTCAAGAATTTCCAAACAACGCTTAATCAACTAGCTGTAAAACGGACAACAGTATCTTCACGGTTTAAGATAAAAGCAGCAAGGGCTAAGGCTCGCATAATAAAACCATTAGCCGATGCTGGAATTGAAGCTAAAAAATTTCCCCCAATAGATACTGAAATTCTAGAAAATAATATTCCACAGACAGATTCTCTGCTCCAGACGACCATTTTCGAAACAGCTCACCCTATCGCTTGCCCCATCCCAATTCTCACCAGTTTTGATGAGCGAGAAAACAAAATATTAAAAAAAGAAAGCTGGTTCACTAAACTCTTCAGTTTAGAACCAAAGGCATTGTGAATTTCTTTTACGAGAATTGATTTACCATTATTTCAATTGACGCGTTAGTTTTTTTCCATCAAATTTTCCTTATGGAACATCAAAAAGAACTTTCTACAGTAGAACGGTTAGATTGGCTTCGCCTTATTCGATCAGAGAATGTTGGCCCAATCACCTTTTTTCAGCTCATCGAAAGATTTGGAAATGCAAAGGACGCCCTAGCAGCTATTCCAGAACTTGCAAAAAGGGGCGGACGAAAGAAACCCATCAGAATATGTGCTAAGGGCATGGCAGAGCGGGAGATGGATGAAGTCCTAAATTTCGGTGGAGAAATGATCGCTGCCTGCGAATCTACCTACCCCACCGGCCTTAAACACATTGCTGATGCACCGCCAATCATCAGTGTCAAAGGTCAAACCCAATTATTGAAAGAAGATATAGTTGGTATTGTTGGGTCAAGAAATGCCTCTGCTGTATCTATAAACCTAACGCAACAGTTTAGCTTGGCCTTAGGACGCGGCGGGCTTGTCGTTGCATCCGGTCTTGCTCGCGGCATAGACAGTGCCGCCCATAAAGCCGCTTTGAATGGGGGAACCATTGCAGTTGTTGGTGGTGGCATAGATGTGAGCTATCCAAAAGAAAACCATCCCCTGCAAGAAGCCATTGGGGAGAGAGGTTGTCTAATCGCGGAGCAGCCCTTTGGTACGCAACCTCAAGCACGACATTTTCCCCGTCGAAACCGCATCATTTCCGGGATTTCGATTGCTATTTTGGTGATGGAGGCGACCCCCAGATCTGGCTCTCTAATAACGGCAAGAATGGCTGCCGAGCAAGGACGTGATGTTTTTGCTGTACCTGGATCTCCGATGGATCCACGAGCAAGAGGAACAAACAACTTAATCCGTAATGGCGCTATTTTGACAGAGAATGCAGATGAGATTCTACAAGAGCTTGCGTCGAGCAGAGGACATCGTCTGTCTGAGCCCGATCAGCCACTGCTCCCTTTTAATACGCCCAGAGTGCCTGATGAGGCCGAAATACAAGATGCGCGCCCAAGAATTCTGTCACTTTTGAGCCCAACAGCTGTCAATATTGACGAAATTATTCGCCTTTCAGAATTGGCTCCAGCAACCGTTTTGACGATTTTACTTGAACTAGAGCTAGCAGGCAGAATAGAACGCCATTTTGGAAACAGGGTTTCCTTCACAAGTTAGCCTCTCTATATATGGCAAAACGCATTTGATGTGCGAAGCTATAATATTAAGAAAGCCTGTGGTGCCTCTATGAATGTAGTAGTCGTTGAATCTCCGGCGAAAGCCAAGACGATCAATAAATATCTTGGCAAGGACTATATAGTTCTCGCGTCCTATGGTCACATCCGTGATTTACCGTCCAAAGATGGATCGGTAAAACCAGATGAAGACTTCGCTATGGATTATCAAAATGATTCTAAATCGGCGAAACATATTAAAGCAATTGCAGATGCTCTAAAGGGTGCTGAAAATCTTTATCTCGCAACTGACCCGGATCGGGAAGGTGAAGCCATTGCCTGGCACGTCATGAAAGTGATGGAAGAGAAGAAGAAGATTAAGGATGCTAAAGTCAGCCGCGTTGTCTTCAACGAAATTACCAAGAAAGCCGTTCTGGACGGAATTGCTAATCCGCGTGAACTGGATATGAATCTTGTAAATGCTCAGCAAGCGCGCCGGGCCCTAGATTATCTCGTCGGCTTTACTTTATCCCCCGTCCTTTGGAGAAAACTCCCCGGCGCCAAGTCGGCAGGCCGCGTGCAATCGGTTGCTTTGCGTCTCATATGCGAACGAGATCTTGAAATCCAAGCTTTCAACCCCGAAGAATATTGGACTATTGAAGCTGATTTCTTAAATGGGAAAGGCAATAATATCACTGCCCGCCTCACCCACTTTGACAATAACAAGCTGGATAAATTTTCCCTGCCTGATGCCGCTAGTGCGAAGACTGCAGCAGAGAAAGTTCGGACTGGAAGTTTTTCCGTCTCAGAAGTGACGCAGAAACCTGCGAAAAGAAATCCATCTCCACCTTTCACCACATCAACGTTGCAACAAGAAGCCTCCCGGAAATTGGGTTTTGGTGCCAAACGTACAATGATGGTAGCCCAAAAGCTTTATGAAGGTTTTGATTTAGGCGGTGAGACGGAAGGTCTAATCACATATATGAGAACCGACGGCGTAACATTGGCAAATGAAGCTGTAACAGCATGCCGGGACGTTATCGCGTCTGAATATGGTTCAGAGTTTGTGCCAAGTGAGCCGCGCGTTTATAAGACAAAATCTAAAAATGCGCAGGAGGCCCATGAAGCTATTCGCCCCACGGACCTTACGCGCACTCCCGCCAAAATGGCGCAGTATCTGGATCAAGAACACTTACGCTTATACGAGCTAATCTGGAAACGGACTATTGCCAGTCAAATGGAAAGCGCTCAGATGGAGCGTACGACAGTTGACTTCAAAGATGGTGCAGGACAGACGCTTCGGGCAACAGGTAGCGTTGTTCGATTTGCTGGTTTCCTTAAACTCTATGAAGAGGGGAAAGACGACAGCAAAGAAGATGATGGCGGCAAGCGTTTGCCTGCGGTCAGCGAAGGGGAATCCATGGACACAACAGTTGTTCGTGAAGACCAGCATTTTACTGAACCCGCCCCTCGATATTCTGAAGCGAGCCTTGTTAAAAAACTTGAAGAGCTGGGCATTGGCCGACCTTCAACATATGCATCCATTATCTCCGTTCTTCAGGACCGTGAATATGTGCGTCTTGATCAAAAGCGTTTCATGCCTGAAGATAAGGGCCAGCTTGTTACAGCTTTCTTATCTTCCTTCTTCACCCGCTACGTTGAATATGATTTCACAGCTCAGCTTGAAGAACGCTTAGATGATGTCTCTGACGCTAAAGTGGATTGGAAGCAGGTATTGAGAGATTTCTGGAACGATTTCTCCCTCTCCGTTGAAGGGACTTCTGAGCTTAGGGTTACTGACGTCTTAGAAGAATTGAACAAAGTCCTCGGCCCTTATGTCTTCCCTGTAAAAGAAGATGGGTCAGACCCCAGAGCCTGTTCAAAATGTGACGATGGCAAACTCAGCCTGAAGACGGGTCGCTTTGGCGCTTTCATAGGCTGTTCCAACTATCCTGAATGCCGTTTCACCGGTCAATTGGGAGCGAAGGGCGATGAGGGTGACGATGGTATTGATGATGGCCCGAAAGAACTTGGCCTAGACCCCGCATCAGGCTTAATGATCACTTTGCGTAAAGGCCCTTATGGACCTTATCTGCAACTGGGTGAACCTGAGCCAAAGAAAAAACCAAAACGTGTTTCAATTCCAAAAGATGTACCGCTAGCCGATATTGATTTTGAAATTGCAGTACAACTTATTGCGCTTCCTCGAGAAATTGGCCCCCACCCTGAATCGGGCAGCATGATCACTGCAGGCCTTGGACGCTATGGTCCTTTTGTGGCTTGCGATAAAAAATATGGCAGCCTAACAAGCGGCATGGAAGTACTAACGGTCGGTATGAACCGGGCAGTTGAGCTTCTTGCTGCATCCAAATCACGGGGAGCTGGCCGCGCTGCGCCGCCGCTACGGGTTGTTGGCGTTCATCCAGGAGATGGTGCCGATATCAATGTGAAAGATGGCCGTTATGGCGCCTATGTTACCCACGGTGGCATCAATGCGACCATTCCAAAGGGATCAGATCCGATGACGATCACCTTGGAGGAATCTGTGAAACTCCTAGCAGAACGCGCGGAGAAGAGCGGAAAGAAACCAAAGCTTGCGAAAAAAGCAGCGCCAAAGAAAAAAGCTGCTCCGAAAAAGAAAGCTGCGGCAAAGAAAACCACTGCAAAGAAGGCGCCTGCTAAAAAGAAAGCAGCGGCGCCCAAAAAGGCAGAGACTACAGAAGAATAACAACGGGCTTAGCCCGTAGAAACAAGAAATTTGACACGTAAAGTAGAAGAACCAAGAGCGCTTCCGACCAAAGAACAAATACAAGAGTTCATTGAAGGAAGCGAAAGCCCCGTTGGTAAACGCGAAATTGCCCAAGCCTTTAATATAAAGGGTGCGGATCGCATTTACTTGAAGAAGATATTGAAAGAGCTGGTGGGTGACGGGGCACTTGAGCTTGGACGGAAACGATCACTGGCTCCAGCGGGCAGCTTGCCTGCCGTCGCAGTCATTGAACTTATATCGGTAACTGCCGATGGCGAAGCTATTGCAAAGCCGCTTATTTGGGATGACGAAACACCACCGCCCACCATCTTTCTGTCTCCCAGCAAAAACCGGCGAGTTGCGGCTCCAGGAATTGGCGACAGGCTTCTTGCCCGTTTAGCCAAACAAAAAGATGGAACTTATGAAGCGGCCCTTATCCGTCATTTAAAACCAACAGTCGGCCCTGTTTTGGGTGTTTATACCAGCACAGGTAATAACGGGCGCGTACAGCCAACGGACAGGAAAAACAAAAAAGAGCTGGTCATCTTGGAAGAACATTCCATGGGTGCTCAAACCGGCGATGTTGTTTTATGTGAAGTTCTTTCTAAAAAACTTTATGGATTGCAAGAAGCTAAAGTCACCGAGCGAATTGGCCCTCTAAACTCTTCTCAATCCATAAGCCTGATTGCCATTCATGCTCATGGTATTCCGAACGAATTTAGCGAAGAGGTAAAACAGGAAGCTTTAGCTGCCAAACCTGTAACTCTTGGCAAGCGAACAGACCTTCGGCATTTACCGATTGTCACCATCGATCCAGCCGACGCAAGAGATCGCGACGATGCCGTTTGGGCAGCGCCAGATGATGACCCTGAAAACAAGGGCGGCTGGCAAGCTATTGTCGCCATCGCCGATGTGGCCCATTATGTAACACACGGTTCCCAACTGGATAGTTCAGCACGAACGCGCGGAAATTCGGCCTATTTTCCCGATCGCGTTGTCCCCATGCTCCCTCACGAACTCTCCAGCGACCTTTGCTCCCTTCATGAAAAAGTGGATCGGCCCGTAATGGCTGTTCATATGTGGTTTGATGCTCAAGGTAAAAAAATCCGTCACAAATTTATGCGGGCACTTATCAACTCCGTTGCCTCTTTAACCTACAGACAAGCTCAAGATGCCGCAGATGGTCACCCAGACGCGCAAACAGAGCCACTGATCAAGGACACTATTAAGCCGCTCTTTGCCGCCTACGAGGCTCTTAAAATCGCTAAAGAGATCCGGCAACCGTTAAATCTTGAATTACCAGAGCGAAAAATTGAACTAAATGACGACGGCTTTATTAAAGCTGTTCACAAGAAAACCCGTTTCACTGCCCATTTGCTTATCGAAGAATTTATGATTCAGGCAAACGTATGCGCGGCTGAAACACTCACAAAGAAACGAGCTCCCTGCATGTTCCGCGTTCATGAAGAGCCGGATCGTGAGAAGCTGGAAGGCCTTCGTGAAGTTTTAGCTGAAATGAATATAAGTTTTGCTAAGGGGCAAGTCCTCAAAACGTCTGCTTTTAACAAAATTTTGGCTCATTCCACATCGGATACAGACAAGGAGCTTATCAGCACTCTTGTTTTGAGATCACAATCTCAAGCCGTCTATAGCCCTGATAATCGGCACCATTTTGGCTTGAACTTGAAAAATTATGGCCACTTCACGTCTCCCATTCGAAGATATGCAGATTTGCTCGTCCATCGCAGTCTTATATCTTCCCTAGGCTTTGGAAAAGACGGGCTTCATGAAGATGATGCGGATTCCTTTGTTGAAATAGGAGAGAAGATTTCTGGGCTGGAACGCCGGGCCATGCTTGCCGAACGGCAAACCATGGATCGGTTCACTGCCGTTTTCCTTTCCAATAAGGTGAACGAGATTTTTCAGGCAAAAATTACAGGTGTTACCCGCGCCGGATTGTTTTTCGCATTAGATGATACTGGGGCGGATGCATTCGCGCCAATTTCGACTTTGGGCCACGACTTTTTTGTTTTTGATGAAAAGAAGCACAAATTGATTGGCGAGCGAACCGGCCTCACTTATCGGTTAGCAGAACGTTTGGCTGTTAAGTTACGCGAAGTTAATATCGCTACCGGCAGCATGATCGTGTCTATCGAAGATGGCACGGGAAGTTCATCCTATGACGCGCGGGCCAACAGGCGCCGCAAGGCAAATAACAACCCAACCAGAAGCGAGAAAAAAGCGCGTCCAAAGAAGAAAAAAACTATGCCTAAGGGTAAGAAAAGAGCACTCGCTAGAAAAGCAAAAGAGTAAATTAACAGCTTTTGATTTAGATCATTGCATTCTGCGGCAGAGTGTCGCAGAGCATTGAATTTAACCCAATTCCAATTATTTATTGCTACATTCTGACTATCTTAGAATTTGGCGATGGATACAATATGAGCAATAATAGCACTGAACGCCCGTTGAAATCGGCCCTCTTAAAAGGGCTAAGACGTCGATGCCCCGACTGTGGTAAAGGGCACCTATTCAAAGGCTATATAAAAGTAAATCATACGTGCAACCAGTGCGGGTTAGAGTTTTTCCACCAGCGTGCGGATGATGCGCCTCCCTACTTCACCATGATGATTGTGCTTCATTTTGCTGTGTCAGGTCTTCTGATTGTTGAAAAAGCCTACAGCCCCGAAACCTGGGTACAAATGGCTATCTGGATGCCGGCATCTCTCATTGCTGCTATTCTTTTACTTCCTCATATTAAAGGTGCGCTAATTGGTTTGCAGTGGGCAAAAAAAATGCATGGCTTTAATGACGAAGGTGCTGGCTACTCACGTCAGCAGATCGATTAATTGGCAGTAATTTTTAGTGTCGCACTAGACTTGGCGCACCATTACAGGCATGTTTAGGGAAAATAAAAGGATCCCTGTACATGGAAAAAAACAATAAAAGAAGCGTCGCGGAAAACCGTAGCTCAACGACAAAAGCCCCTCGCCCAAAAGATGCCTCTACTATCGTTATCTATCGCACGATCGGAGAGCGCACAGAAATTCTGATGGGGGAGCGAAGTGGCCGGCATACCTTCATGCCCAATACTTATGTATTCCCCGGAGGCCGCGTCGATGCTGGCGATGCACGCATTCCGCCTGCCAAGGACCTTAGAGAAGACGTTATGGCGCGTTTGTGCCGTGGTGGCTGTAAACCCTCGCGTGCCAGAGCTCTTGCTATTGCAGCGATCAGAGAAACGTTTGAGGAAACAGGCCTCTTAATTGCGGCGTCTCATGATCGGCCAAGAAAATCAAAAGTTGACGTTTGGAACCAATTTGGGACATCCACTTGTGGCCCCGATCTGTCTAAACTGGACTATATTGCACGGGCCGTTACGCCGCCTATGCGGAAAAAACGCTTTAACACCCGTTTTTTTGTGCTTGATGGCGCGAATATCGCAGGAACCCTTGAAGGCTCTGGCGAGCTACTTGATATGAAGTGGGTCACCATTGAAGAAGCGTTAGAATTGGATATCCCGTTGATCACTGAATATATACTCACTCAGGTAAAGGAATATTTGGAAACCCTGCCTGCTCCGGATGCAGACCGCCCCGTCAAACTATTTAAAATGGTCGGTGGAAAACGGCTCTTTACAACCGAATGAACAAAATTTCAGTGACTTCAAAGCCCGTAAAACCCCGGCATGCGGCTAGTCTGG
>Ga0209826_1000288_pt1 | contig 36756 bp, 31 predicted proteins | sample GOMGulsemesocosm_5_FD_184637 | JGI IMG/M metagenome (GOLD analysis project Ga0209826, IMG submission 184637) | Methane-oxidizing microbial communities from mesocosms in the Gulf of Mexico - GOM15C Gulf of Mexico (SPAdes) (version 2) | ecosystem: Environmental > Aquatic > Marine > Cold seeps...
CATGAAATAGCCCTAACAATACTTAAACAAAGTAAAGTTATAATCATGCTTCGTAAACCCGAACAAACCATTCGTAGCATTATTAACTTATATAAAAAGAATGACCCCGAGCATCCATACTGTCAAGCAGAAAAAGCAACTGATTATTATATAAATCGACTTATTAGTATTCAGCAGCAAGCTCAACAAATACCGCAACAATACTATTACCTGCAAGCTGAAAACTTAAGAATAGAAACAGAACCAGAATTACAAAATTTACAAAATTTTCTTGGGCTTAAAAGCAGTATATCTCTTGAATATGCAAACATGAAAAATACTGGAAAAGAAAAGTTTGGAGACTCTTCCAAAAATATAACAAGTGGTAAGGTACAAAAAAAAGCAACCGATTATTCTTCAATCTCACTAGAAAAAAATCTAGCAGATCAGGCTCAAGCAGCTTATGAAAAAACTCATAATTATTGCCAATTAAACAGTATAAACCACAGCAAATGACAATCAACAACACATCTACTATGAATAAATTAGCCATCATTGTTGTTTATTATTTAAATGATGCTGATATTGATGTATTAGATATTCATCTACAGTCTATTATAAAAAATACACATTCCAATTATACAATTTATGGTGTTGCCAACAGAGTAAGTGATACAGTAAAACAACATTTAGAAAAGTACAAAAACTTAGAATTGGTTTCTTTAGAAAGCTTTAATGGCACAGGATCAGAAGAACATTCTTTTTATCTGGATAAGCTAATTAATTACGCCATTAACTCAGGACAATCAACACATATTTGCACACTAGACTGCGACTCATTTCCAATTAAGGAGAATTGGGAGCAATCCCTTTATAAAACAATAACAAATGAATCTCCTGTTACCGCAGTATCAAGAGTAGAAAATGGTGATACTTTTTTACCCCACCCCTCAATGACTTTTTTTGCGAGTGACTTCTACATTGAAAATAAATTTGAATTTTTCCCTTCTAAAGAGAAAATAAACGAACCATCATTTCAAAACTTTCTCTTTACAACAAAACAAAAAATAGACTCAGGAATTGGACTAGCCTATTTACTTTATAGTAAAAATATAAAATGGACACCTCTTTTACGTAGTAATAAGCACAATGATCATTTTTTACTTGCAGGTATATATGGAGATCTTATTTTTCATCTCGGTTCAATGAGCTGGTCAAATCGAGACTTCAGAAAAGATAGAAGTGAGTCTTTCAGAATACAATTAGCTGTATTTATTCGCAATAAAATTATCCATTGCCCTGTTGGTAGTTTTAGAAGACAGTTATTAAACCTCATTGAACAACCAGCATTAGATAAAATAAAGCATAGAAACCAGAAAACCTATAAAAACATTAGACAACAACTAAATGAGAATAGTGAGCGTTACATGAATTATCTACAGGGAATATCAAACGATGAAAAATGATAAAGCAGGTATATTAATTAGCATTATTATTCCAATGTTTAATCTTGAAAAATTTATTGTAGAAACAATAAACTCAGTACTAAACCAAGAAACTACCCTCCCCTACGAAATAATTGTTATAGATGACGGGTCAACAGACAATTCATATAATATTGTTCAACAAATTTCTGAAAAAAATAAAAACATTTCATTATTCACAAATAAACTGACTAAAGGTGTTTCTGGCAGTAGAAATACTGGACTAAAAAATGCTCAAGGAGAATGGATAGCATTTTTAGATGGGGATGATATCTGGGATATAAATACAATTAATAAAAAAATGTCCATTGCAAAAAAGTACCCAGATATTGAATTTATCAGCTCGGGTTATATAGACTGGTTCTATCAAGAAAAAAAATCAAATTCAATACGAGATCAACTCAATGTAAAGCCATTCATTAAAAATACAAATGAAAATCATTTTATACTTGAGTCACCTGTTAATAGTTTACTAGACTGTCACCAACTAATATGCACTGATACAGTGTTTGTTAAAAATCAGTTAGTACAAAAAACAGGCTTATTCAATGAAATTTATAAGATGAGCGAAGATAGAGATTACTGGCTAAGGCTTGCAGCTAGAACAAAATCGATTGCTTATCTCAATGAAGATTTAAGCTGGTATAGAAAAAGAACTGGGAGCGAAACTAGGCGCGGAATACCTGGAACAATTTGGATGTCAAAAGTTCTATCTAACTTAATCCATCAACCTGAATTTTCACCATATCGAAAAAAAATTTCAAAACATTTATCTCAAAATCTATTAAACAACTCTTACTATTACTCCCATAATAAAAAATATATTTCTGCAATTTCAGAAGCAATAAAATCCTTACGATATGATATATCAAATCATTCTGCTTTACGTAGAGTAATAGCAAGTTTATTATTTAAATAATATTAATAAAATACCTTATGCTTAAAAAAATTATCAATTATTATACCTGACCAACAGAGCATCAGGGACTTCTTGATATTGAGATATCCATAGAATAGAAAGAACATATTCCAATAAAAAATAAATGAACATCCATAATAATGATTAGGAAATGTAAGCAACAAGAAGCTTGAAGCTGTAATATAACAAACCCCAAACAAAATAAAGTGGTTGTTTAAAAATTTATGCGCTACCTCCATGATATTACCAAATATATAACCCAACAATAAACAATTTATTTCTTATCTGCATCCGATCGTTTAAATTATGGTGACCTATTATTTCCAATAATATTTTATAACGTAATAAAAGGTATTAACCCTGATGTTTGTATAAACAATTATGGTCTTATAAAAAGTGATCTAACTCATTGTGGAGCTTTAAAAACTAAATCATATCAAAACGTTTATAATGATACAAATAAAGATGGAGGCAATATAATTATGGCTTATACCTCTGTAGTACAAGGTATAAGTTATTCCCCAGTAAGTTTAAAATCATGGAAAAACTTTTTCGCAGCCTTATTTCTTATCTAAATAGGATAATTATCTCTTATGAAAATATGTTACGTCTTAAATAAATTCCCATTAATAAGTGAAACATTTATTTCTGAAGAGGCGCAGTCTTTAGAGTTATTTAATGTGGATTTTATAATTTATTCTTTAACAAATGGGGATACCTTAAATATACACCCAACTACAAAATCAATACTTAAAAATACACAGGTTACTTATATTAAAGAAGTCACAAAACTTCAATCTCTAACTGCGCTCTTTTATTTATTTTTGAAGAGACCAATTCCAGTTATTAACGTTCTACAAAAGATAATATTTTCCCCTGATCGCTGGCGCTACCTCCAGGCTTTACCTTATGCCAAGAACCTTAACAAACAAAAGGTTAATTATATTCATGCACATTTTGCAGACATCAACTTTTATTTTGCTTCTATCTTATCTGATTGGACTGCTATCCCTTTTGGCGTTACTGCTCACGGTGGCTACGACCTTCGTGAAGACCCCCTTACAATTGAAAAATTTTCTAAACTCGCTAATAAAGCTAATGTAATCGTTACCGTCAGTGAATTTAACAAACGTTATATGGTTGATAAATATAAATTACAAGCCGAAAAAATCTACGTAGCTTATAACGGGATTAGTCCTGAATTATTCCAACCACACAAAAAAAACCAACATTCCCCCCTTTTAAAAATACTTAATGTTGGACGTTTAGTTGAAATTAAAGGACAAGATATTTTATTAAAATCTATACAGCAATTACAAAAAAGAAACTATTCTATATCTTTAAAAATCATTGGAGAAGGCCCTTTCCGTAAAGACTTGGAACAATTTATTCAAAAAAATGATCTAACTCATTGTGTTCAACTTCTTGGAGCAAAAACACAAGAAACCGTAATCCAACTGTTGAATGATGCTGATTTATTTATTATGCCTAGTCGTAGCGAGGGTTTTGCCGTTGCATGTTTGGAAGGTATGGCAATGGAATTGCCTATTATTGCAAGTAATGTAACAGGCTTTCCAGAAGCAATTAATGATTATGAAAATGGTATTTTAGTAGAAGTCGAAAATATCGATATGCTAACTAATGCAATTATATGGATGATAGACAATCCACTCGAAAGGGTTCAAATGGGTAAAAATGGGCGTAAAAGAGTATTAAAAGAATTTACACGTAGACATATAACATCTGAACTTATAAAACATATAAAAAGTTGCATTACATAACTAAGGACAAAATAAAAATAACATTACCAAATGAAATGCAATGGAAGTCATCTTATGTTTTACTGGAAAAGCCGATTCCAAAAAAAACACCTACACTTAATACTGTGATAAGAAATTTGGCTACATTAGGTGGGTTCTTAGGTCGAAAAGTTGATGGAGATCTTTGTGCCAAAAGCATTTGGATTGGTTTTCAGAGAATTCAGGATTGTGTGTTCGGCATTCAAATGGCTCATAAACTTGAAGGACTGGATTAATAGTTATGTAAGGAGATCCGAATAAGGTTACTCGAAGTTTGTTGGAATACTTGAATAATAAAATTTTTACAAGAGAGAGATAATGAAAAATAATTTAATAAATTTTACTCATGAATTACCTGAAGTAGAATTGATTTCCAGCCGTCACGCATTCATTGTAGATTTTTGTGAAAATAAAAAAGCATTACATATTGGTTGTGTTGATAGTGGGCTATTAGAAGAAAGGTATAATAAAAATGAATTACTTCATCAAAAATTAGATAAAGTTTCAACATTGTTATATGGAATAGATATAGATGATGAAGGTATTGAATTTTTAAAAAACAAGGGATTTGAGAATCTATATTCTATGGATATTAGTGAAAACAATAAGGATGTTGGGTTATATGAAATTGAATTTGATGTCATAATCCTTAGTGAGGTAATTGAACATCTCAATAACCCTGGAATAATGTTAGATGCAGTTAAGAATTTAATGACACAAAATACCCAGCTTTTGATTTCTGTCCCTAATGCTTTTAATTCAAAAAATATTTGGAATATGTTAAAAGGAATTGAGTATGTTCATCCAGATCATAATTATTATTTCTCTTATTTAACATTAAATAATATGTTGGAAAAAAATGGTTTAGATATAAGACAAAGATATATTTATTCCTTTAGTAAATATGCTAATAGTTATGATGTTTCAAATTTTAAATTATTTTATTGGGAATTAATGCGAAAGTATCGTATATCAAATGGGATACTAGGGTTATTAAAGACATTATATTTAAATTTTATATTTGAAACAAAGAACTTTTTTGAAAATCAATTTACAAGGTTTTTATTTTCAAAGACTCATTTCTTTGGTGATGGATTATTAGTTATTTGTAAGTTAAAATAAAATGAAAAAATAACCAAAATTTTTAATGAAATAGTATTTTTAAAGCAATGGTAGTATTTATAGACCCAACTGTTGTTCTGACAATTTGGAATTTTAGATAAGTTTTAAAAAAAATATCAATTTACATTAATATAACTAATAATTTTTATAATTACATTTATGATTAGTATCGTCTTTTCAACTTACAATGGAAAACAAACCCTTCCTATCATGCTTAAAGCATTCACAAACCTTGTTATACCTAAGGGGGGGTGGGAGCTGATTGCTGTAGACAATAACAGTACTGATAACACTAAGCCTTTATTACAAGAATATGAATCTTTACTCCCCTTAACTATATTATTTGAAAGAAATAATGGGAAAAATCATGCACTTAATAAAGCCTTAAATTACATCCAAGGTGATATTATTGTTTTCACTGATGATGATATTATTCCACAACCAGACTGGCTAATCAAAATACGTGAAACAGCTGATAAAAACACATCTTTCTCAATTTTTGGAGGGAAGATTGAACCCTATTGGAACACTCCTCCAAACCTATGGAATACTGACTGGATTAACCAAGGAATTGTTTATGCTATTACTTCGGAGTCAAATGATAGTGGGGAAATAAGTGCAGGTAAAATATGGGGACCTAATATGGTTATTCGTCGACATATATTTGATAAAGGTTTTAAATTTAATACCAAAATAGGACCTAATGGAACAAATACTTATGCAATGGGCAGTGAAACATCATTCACTTTTATGCTAGAAAAAAAAGGCTATAAATGTTGGTTTGAACCTTCAATGGTTGTTAAACATATCATAAGAGAAAATCAAATGAGCTCACAATGGGTTTTGTCAAGGGCAATACGCTTTGGTAAAGGTGAAGTGAAAAAGTTAGATATAGAATACGAGAGAGAAAATAATATATTTCTATTTGGAGCTCCAAGATACTTATATAAAAAAATAATGATTCAATACTTAAAGTTATTCAAATCATATATAAATAATAACCCAAAAGAGTACTTTAAAATACAATGGGAAATTAACTTTTTAAAAGGAATACTCCTTGGGTTTATTGACAAATGATTTAGCTTATTTGTTTTCTATTGATACCATTTGGAATTGCCTACGATTAACTTCAGGAAATAGTGTGGCATTATCGAGGGCTGAGAATTGAACGCTTACGTAGTTATAATCCAGTTTTATTAAAAATAGGTTTATAAAATGTCTTCCATATAAACTCATACTCTTTAACACGCGAACTTAATAAAAAAATAAAAGCGGATACCATTACAAGATAACTTATCGCCCCAGATGCCACCTGAATACATAACTGTATTCCAGGAGAGTACAGTAAAATATATTGATTAATATCCATCACAACTAAAACCATAAATAGAGTTGGAATTAATGGAACAGCAAAAATTGAAATAATACGAAAAAAAGAAAGGCTTGATAATAAAGATAAGACTAAAAGTAAAATAAATGTATTAATTGCAATCAAACTGACTCTTAACATAGCAATATCGACTATATCCATCCCTCTCACAAATAACAGAAATGATAAAAATGTAGATAAACTAAAAATCACTTCAAAAATAAAAATTAACTTTACTCGTCCCATAGCTGTCATTACTTTGGTTAGAAAGTCACTAAATGTCCCAGGTAATAAATTAAAAGCCAATACCATAATAATGGGAGCAGCACCCACCCACTTTTCCCCCAGTAAGACAGTAACAATATTATCTGCTGTTACATAGGTACCAAATGAAATGGGTAATAAAATTATAAATAATACACTTATAGTCTTATGCACTTTATCTGCAAATAATTCAGGTTGCTGATTTACTGATGATAATCCAACATATAATGGTGTCATAATAGGGGAAATTACTTGACCTGCAGGTAACGTGGCAACATCTTTTGAAACAGAATACAGACCTAAGGCTTCAGCTGGCAATATTTTTGATATAAAAATAGTATCTATTCTATATCGCATATAGACAAAAATACCTTTTAATAATATCCATTGAGAAAAGCCCCATTGCTCCTTAACTTTTTTCAATGAAAATCTTGGACGATAATTATGTATAACATAAGAGCCAATAGTAATTATTAATACCTCAGCAATTTCTGCCACAATAAAAGCCCAGTAATTTAAATAAATTTTTGCAATGATCACTTTAATGATCAACCCTATTATTCTGCTAATAAGACTAAGAGACATTCCTGGTTTATAGTTATATTCCCTTGCATATAAAATCGTGCCTATATTACTAAACCCTGACAAAAAAGGGCTTATAGATAATACCTGAATAACAAGTATTAATCTATCATCATCCATAAACTCAGCAACAGGACTAGCTGAAATAAATATTCCTATAGATGCAATTAATGTCATTATAAGCCCAACAGTCCATGCTGTATTAAGATCTGAATTATCAAGCTCGTTTTTCCTAATTAGATATTGATTAGCTCCCAAGGAAGTAATGACACTAAATAACCCTGAAACAATAGATGCCGTGGCCACGATACCAAAATCATCGGGTAATAAAATCCTGGCAAGAACAAGAGTAGAAATAAAGCCGATAAGTTTATCGCCCCAACCACCTAAATATGTCCAAAATGAACTTTTTAAAATTTTGCTTCCTATAGATTTTTCACTCATATCAAAGTTAATATATTCCAATTTTTTTAATTTAATTTATGGGCTAGTAGTGCCGAAGGTAACGACGAACAAATATAGATCATTTAAATGCATTATTACCCGATTTTTCGTTATTTTAACGAATTAAATTAAAATACCTTTAATCCATTCTCTACTTGTTACCAAAATCTAAATCTCTATTGAAAATAGTGAATTTTCGTAACGCATAAAGTTCATAATGATTCAATACGATGTACCCAAAAGAAAAGCTCATATTTAAATATAGCATTACATTTCTTAAATGTAATATTACTAAAAATAATTATTAATTAGCCAACCCTAAAAAACGATAACCCTAGTTTTTTAAAATATCAAAATCAACAAGTTGATTATTACTGCCGTCTACATTACCTTTAAGAAAGTTTACTGGCAAGTCTAAAATCAATTTCTAGATGGAAGTTACCCTCCTTCGGCAACGTTTCTTCGATGAGGCACAAAAGTGGAAGTAGCATGAGTAATGACAATCCAGATTAGGATATCGATACACTTTTCAGAGTGGAGGACAACATAACGTATTAAAGCCCCCCCCTAAATACCCCAAACAGTAAAAAACCCTGTAAACGATCCTATAACAACCTACACTCACCTTTATTAGAGGTTAGATATAGACAATTATAAAATCATTCACAGGGTCTTTTGTTATTTATAAATTATAATTATTCAATTAACTTTAAGTATCTATTAGATATCCTTTTAAATCCCATTTTTCTTTCCATCCAATAGAGTGTTAGACGCTCTCTACCCGTTTTCTCAAAATATTGAACTTCAATTTCATGAATACCAGCAGTAAGTTCAATTTGTTTGTAACTCCAGCGACGGCCCTGCTTACCTTCAGTATCATTATTAACAACTTGTTCGCCATCAATAAATAATTTACTGCCATCATCTGACACTAAAAATATGTAATATTTACCGTCATGTGGAACTTCAAGCCCTGTACGGAAACGAAAAGCAAAATTATCATTACTACTTCTATTTCTTAAAGAAAAGTCTCTTTGGCTTCCTGAAGAAATAGGTGTTAATGAATCAAAGTCAGGAAGTTTATTCCACTCACCTTCATAGTACTCATAATTTACACCCAATCCAACATGTACTGTTACCAAGGCTGTATCTTCTCCTCCTCGGCCATCACTAATGACGTATTTAAAATGATCAGTTCCAGTAAACCGATTATCAGGTTGATAAGTTATAGAGTTACCTTCCACAATCACTTCACCATGACTAGCAGAATCAATTGATACAATCTCAATGGTATCGCCATCAGTATCTATATCATTCTTTAAAACATCAAATGTGATATCTGTACGTCTATCAGTTCTGACAACATCATCTTCAGCAACGGGGAAACTATTGACAGGTTCAGCAAGACGAAGTGCACTTGAAGATATGATTTGACGGTCAAACTCAGGACCTTGCCATTCAACATTTAGGCGCTGACCTCCAGTATTTTGAAAAAAGACAACTTCAATACGATGTGAACCTGCATTAAGTTGAGTTAATGCTGAATGTGTTATAGCACCATGTAGCCCATCATTATCAATAATGATTGAATCATCAATAATTAATTGACTCCCGTCATCAGAAGTTAAAAAGAATGTATACTCGCCTGTTTTAGGAACTTCTAATTGTGCAAAATATCTAAAACCAAAGTCATTATCACTTTCCCGCTGTTCTAAGCTAAAGTTATGAGAAATACCTTCTTTAACAGATGACATATGTCCAAAATTGGGTAATGTATCCCAATGTCCTTCAAAGTATTGGTAATTTACACCCCAACCCACATTGACATCAACAGAAGCATTGACCAAATGATCATGACCATCATCAATAGTATATTGAAAACTATCTTTTCCTACAAAACCTTCATCAGGCGTATAATTTACACCCCCAGAAACTATCGAAACACTACCATGATGAGCTTCTCCAACGGAGGCAATAAAAACTTCATCACTTTCTGGATCAACATCATTACTTAATACATCTATATTAATATTTTCATCACATCGGGTGACTGCGTAATCAGCCTCTGCATTAGGTGCTAGATTGATATTATTAATAACTTCTGAACTTTCATACCAAGCCGCTATTTGAGGGCCTGAAACATCTACAGCTTTCACAGCATGAGCACCATCGCTATGTTCTATTGATTTGCCACATGCTTTGTTATTGCATGTTTGAATATTAGGATTAGAAAACACTTGTAAGCGTTTTGCATTAAAAGCACTGGTATAAGCCATCGTGGTCACAAAATCATTTTGTTCACCATGTCCTCGTCCCCAGCTATATAATCCTCCAGTACTGCCTTGTTTAGATGAATGTCCAAGTCCAAGGTTATGGCCTAATTCATGAGCAAAAGATGAAATACAGCGATCTCCTACAATATTGTACCCATAATTTTTAAGACCAGAATAAAGAGTATCATTTCTGCCACTAAGCACATAACCCACACCACAATAAGGTCCTGTAGGCGTAATCATTGTGACTAAATCAGCACCATATTTAGCTCTTAATTCCTGTGCTTTTTGGCTGTTTTTTAAAGCACTTAATGTTGTACCATCTGTTTTAGGGGCTGGAAGGTTTATTTCTTCAATTTTTACCACTCTAAATCTAATGTTTGCATTACTATTCTCTAATGCCTTATTCGCATAATGCTCCATACTAGCAACACGCGTGAGTATATCTGTATTTAAAACGCTTTTTGGTGGATGTAACACTAATAGATCAATAGTATGTATTGCAGCATAACTAACACTATTACATAAGCTGCCGATAAAAAAGATGCCAGCAATTAATTTATTTGAAATTTTCATGGGTGTCTCCTTGTTTTTGCTAATTTATCAATGGATTCACAAAACCCCTTCCACTGGAGTCGTTTCACCATCATCATTTTTTTAAATATTCTAAAAATTTGTTTTCACACTTATATAATTAAGTGTTGGTAGAAATTATATTTAAATCGATAACTAAATAAGTTGATCAAAGTCACATTTATCATTAAATGATTGAAAGGAAAGGATAATTATAAGGAGTTCATCACACTTGGCAGATCAACGTGAAGATATTTCTAGACTAGGATCGCTGAAACCCAGGGGGAATGGAGTGATTGAAAAATGAAGGTTTTCTGCGACAGCGGCACTTATGGATCGAATTAATTTGCCACTATGTCATTATTGAAATAGGAAATGATTGTTACCAATTTAAGCACCTAAAATCAGGGCTTAAATCAGATTAACCAACCTAAATTTTAGATGCTAATTAACATTCGAATGAATCAACTGTTTCACGAAATTCCTTCCGGTGGAGTCATGTGGCCATCATCATGTTTTCTAAAATAATCTAACGATTTATCGTTAATAACAGTTCCTTCGCCTGTTACATTATTTATTTCTATCTGGTAAATATTTTCACCTGTCGCTAACATAATTAACGTCAACTCTGGACCTTTGGTGACAGTAAATGAAGAAAAATCATTTCCGTTTTCAATTGAACCTGATGAAACATTTACTTTTCCACCAAATTGTTGGTGGTATGTCTTAACAGTACCATTGAAGCCTTGCTGTTCTTGAGGAATAAAAATTGTAAGCTCTTCCCCTTGAGTTAAATAATCAAAAGCATGGGGCTCTGTTTGAATACTCTCTGCAATAATTTCATTTGGAAGTGATTTAACCTTAGCCACAGTGTTTGACATTTTGGGGTATTTATTTTGTTTAATAACTGTCTCGCCAATTAATTTATTACTCACAATTGATTCATCAGCTAAAACTCTACTTTGCCCTTTTGGTATAGAGCTACTTTCCTGAAACATAATCCCTCCTATAATAAAGGTACCGATAATGGGTATGATTAGTTGCTTTTTAGTCATAACATTCACCCTAACAATTACATTACAAACCAAGATATGAGGTTCATTTCTCACCCAGCCTTTTGCTTAAGTGTTGGAATTAATCATAGTAAAATCGAGACTTTAATAAATGAATAGGGGTCACACTTTTCATTAAGTGCCTTAACAGAAATGTATTTGTGAGCGTTATGTCACACAAGACATGTAGAACCAAAGGTATTTTTCCTAACAGCAGTTAAATTTAATAGTTCCCTACGTTGCCAAAGACAATAAATAAGTAATAACTAATATTCCCCTTTAGAACAATCCAAATTTCGGCTATCATTCAACCCTTGCTCATTAAGGAATATTCAATGAATCCAGATTGGTTTATCCAACGTAAAACACTGCCTATTGTTATTGTTATCTGTATTGTATTAGCGGTCGTCATTATTAAAACTCGACCCTCTATGCGGCATGAAGTTAAGGAAGACTTTATTAGCTCTGTTAGCGTAATTAATGTAAATCAGTATTCTGTCAAACCTGCAATTAAAGGCTTTGGAGTCGTCAAACCTGATATTTCATTTGAAGCAAAATCAGAAGTTTCGGGAAAAATTATTTTTTTACATAGCTTATTAAAAGATGGTGCCGTTTTTCCTAAAGATACGATTGTTATTCGCATTGAAGAAGATGACTATCAATCTTCTTTAAAACAGGCTCAGGCTAACTCTAGTTACAATCGAGCAAAATTAAAAGAAATAAAAGTCAATATCCAAAACACCCAAGTTGAACTAAAACTCGTCAAAGCCAAATTATCATTAGCAAAAAATGAATTTAGTCGATTACAAGAACTGTTAAAAAAACATTTAGTTTCTCAGTCTAGTGCAGACTCCAAACATTCAGATGTACTTAAGCTGCAGCAAGAAGTACAGATCCTCAAGAGTCGCTTAAAAACTTTACCTCAGGAACAAAAAAGCTTAGAGGCTAATTTAAGCAGTACAGATGCCATTGCTTCAAGTCAGCAGCGCAACCTTGATAGAACAACCATTACCCTACCCTTCAATGCTCGAATTTCTAAACTATTAGTAGAAAACAATCAATATGTTAATCGCGGAGATCTGCTATTTACTGCCCAAACAACAGATAAAATATTAATCAATGCTCAATTTCCACTACTTCAATTTCGTACGCTTGCCAAAGACTTTCAAGTAGAACAAAACTTAATTCGACAGGCTTTTCAAAGCGGTTTTTCAAGTGACTTATTCAGTAATTTAGGTTTATCAGCCAAAGTTAAACTGAGTGAAAAAATCAATGCAAGCTGGTTAGCAAAGGTTGAGCGTATTAGCAGTTCTCTTGACCCTAAAACACGAACACTTGGACTTTTTGTGAGTGTGGACAAACCGAACACTCAAATTATACCTGGGGTTAAACCTCCTCTTCTTGAAGGTATGTACACCGAGGTCACAATCAAAGGAAAAGCCAAACATTTCTTTGTTATTCCTCGTGATGCCATTCATGAAGGTGAGTTATTTATTGTTAATAATGACAATAGACTAGAACGTAGAGTTATTAACCCCAGCCTCATTCAAGGAAAAATGGCTTTATTTGAAACTGATTTAGCAATAGGTGAAAAAATCATTGTTTCTGATCTTTTTCCTGCCATTGCGGGTATGTCACTATCAGTAGTTGAAGATACACGACAGCAGCAATCTATCATTGACTGGGTTCACCAGGAGGCAAAACCATGATTCGGTTTTTCACTCTCCACCCAACGGCAGCAAATCTATTAATGTTATTTTTATTGTTTATTGGTTTTGTTACCTTGCCCTCAATCAAACGAGAAACACTACCTGAAATAAAAAAATATGAAGTAGAAGTTAAAATCATCTACCCTGGAGCAACCCCAAATGATATAGAAGAAAAAATTTGCTTGCCCATGGAAGATGCCATAGAAGGCATTAGCTTTGTTGAAGAAACCAGCTGCCAAGCTCATCACTCCTATGCAGTAGCCATTATTAAAATGTTTGAGGCGGGTGATTTTCTCGTTTTTATGGATGATATTAACAGTGCCATTGATGAAATTGATAGCTTTCCGAGTGAATCTGAAGAACCTATTATTAGTGAAGTAGGACGTACCCAAGATGTAGTTACTGTAGCGTTAACTGCTAATATTAGACATCAAGAATTGAAAGATTTAGCGGAAAAAATCAAAACTAAAATGCTACTGGACCCAGGCATTCCCTTAGTTGAAATAGAAGGTTTTTCTAAGCGACAATTTCAAATTCAAGTATCGCAAGAAAACTTACGTCAATATGGCACTAGCCTACAAGACCTTGCAACAGTTATCGGACAACAAGATATTGATTTACCCGCAGGTGAAATCAACACAGCATCACGAGACTATCAAATTCGTTTTAATGATGAAGCTCGTTCAGTTAAGGAATTAGCCGACCTTGTTGTACTGACAAGCCAACAAGGCACTGAAATTCGTCTAGCTGATATAGCCACTATTGTTGACGAATTTGATGAACATTCAGATAACATCATTTTTAACGATAAGCCTGCAGCCTTTTTAAAAATCAAAAAAAATTCACGCGATGATAGTTTAAGAATATTAGAGGCCGTTGAATTATTTATAGAAAAAGAACGTCAATACTTACCCCAAGAAGTTGGCTTTGATTTAACTCAAGACTTTACCAGTGCCATAAAAAGCCGTATTCAGCTTCTTGTTAGCAATGCTTGGCAAGGATTAATTTTGGTCTTTTCAGTGATGTGGCTTTTTTTTGGACGACGCTATGCATTTTGGGTCGTTATGGGTCTTCCCGTTTCATTCTTAGCCAGTACATGGCTACTGGCTCAATGGGGTGTTAGTCTCAACATGCTATCCATGGTTGCTCTTTTATTGGCCTTAGGTATTCTAATGGATGATGCTATTGTCATTAGCGAAAGTATCGGACATCAAATTAGTTTAGGTAACTCACCATCAGAAGCAGCTATTAAAGGGACCCAAGCTGTAGCTCGCGGTGTTTTATCATCATTTATTACTACGCTCTGTATTTTTGTCGGCCTACTTTTTTTAAGTGGAGATATAGGACAAAATCTACGCAATATTCCTTTAGTCTTAATTTCAGTTATCAGCGTTTCACTTGTTGAAGCTTTTTTAATATTGCCTCATCATTTAAAACATTCACTCGAAAAATCTAACAATGAATCTGTTTCATTCATTCGTAAAAAATTCACCTTACTCTTTAACAAATTCCATCAACGACTTCATCTTTGGGTAGCGACTCTTATTCGTTATCGTTATATGTTTATTGGCTCAGTCATCGGTTTTTTATTTTTATCAGTCAGCTTATTAGTCTCAGGAATCGTCAAATTTTCAGCATTCCCTGATATTGAAGGTGATATGTTACAAGCTAGAATTTTAATGCCTGTGGGTACATCTTTATCTGTTACTGAAGAAACTGTTGCAAAGCTCAATGAAAGTTTAAATCAGGTTAACCAAGATTATAAACACAAATATGGCAATAACCTTGTTCAGGCTGTCACACTAAGTTATGGAATGAATGCTGATGCATTTGAAACAGGTGCTCATGTTGCCACCGTCAGTGCCGACCTATTGATCTCAGAATCTCGAAAACAATCGATGAATCAAATTGCTGATTTATGGCATCAAAAAACAGGAGAAATACCAGCCGCTCTTTCCATTTCAATTAAAGAGCCCATCATTGGTCCAGCAGGCAGAGCCATTTATATACGCTTACAAGGGGAAGATTTAAAACAGCTATCCCATGCGTCTCACCAAATGCAAAATTGGTTGCAAGGCTACCCAGGTGTTAGTAATTTAATGGATGATTTACGACCAGGAAAACCAGAATTCACCTTGCATTTAAAATCTGGCGCTTTAGCTTTAGGTGTTGATGCTCATACCATTGCAGTACAAATACGAGCGGCTTACCAAGGTATTGAAATATTAGAGACCAGTATAGGCCCAGAAACCTTTGAAGTTGTTGTCATCTTAGATGAACAATCAAGAGATGAACTTGCTGATTTTGATTATTTTCCTATCATTCATCCAGAAACGGGACAAATGATACCATTATCAAATGTGGCAGAAATTATTGCTAGCCGTGATTACTCGCACATTCAAAGAATTGATGGTCAACGTACCGTAACAATCTATGGTGATATTGATGCTAAAATTAATAACACTCAAGCCATACTGCAAGATTTACAAAATAATTATCTAACTGACTTTAAAGTTCGTTACCCTGATATTTCAGTTAATTTTGAAGGTGAAATAAAAGAAGGTAATTTAACCCGAAGTTCTATGCGTAGAAGTATGCTATACGGTTTGGCAGGCATTTTTATTCTACTCAGCCTACAATTTCGCAGTTATTCAGAACCTTTAATCGTTATGGTAAACATCCCTTTAGCCTTAATTGGTGTTATTTGGGGGCATTTATTAATGGGACATGATATTACCATGCCATCACTACTAGGGTTTGTTTCCTTAGCGGGTATCGTGGTAAATGATTCTATATTATTAGTAGAATTTGTTAAGAAACACAAGCAAGAAGGTATGACACCCCACGATGCGGCAGCCAAAGCCAGTTATGAGCGATTTAGAGCCGTCTTTCTAACCTCAATAACCACTATTGCAGGCTTAACACCTTTATTATTTGAGCAAAGTCCTCAAGCACAAATACTTATCCCTTTAGCTATTAGTATTATTTTTGGTATTGCAACCTCAACCCTACTGGTATTGTTTGTTATTCCTTGTCTTTATAGTATTTTAGAAGATATCAAGGCCTTATGATAAGTTATTTTACTCCCTAGTAACGAGCCAATATGCATAAAGATTAAAAGTGTTTTTAGAAAACCCTCCATTCGCAACCGACTCTAACTCTGAATGTGATAGACCAAATTAATCGAGGAAAAATACGCTGTGAACGAACAACTAAAGAAGCATTGCTTGATGGTAATACGATTTGGGAAAAAAACCTGACTCAAATCTAACCAGACAGACACCTTAAAAAACGAGGTAGTGTCTGGTCAAATCCGAGTCAGTACAGCTAACTAATGACTATTTAATTCCATAGTCATTTTTTATGTGCTATCGCTTAAATTACAACAACTTTATTTGCACATGGACCTTTCTGCCCCTGACCCACTTCAAACTCAACGGCTTGGCCATCATTCAATGTCGCATATTCACCACCAGCTTGAATTTCAGAATGATGAACAAACAAATCTTTGCTTCCGTCTTCTGGAGTAATAAAACCGAAACCTTTATCTGCACTAAACCACTTAACTGTGCCTTTACTCATAACGCTCTCTCTATCTTTGGTGAAAAATATAATTCTGATTTGCTATCACCATTACAAAATCAGAACTTGAATCTATTTGAGCACATAACCACGCCCGATAATACTGAAAACATCAGGCTTCTGCACTGGCTATTTCAGCTATTTTACTTTGTTTCTGTTTTCGCTACGAACTTTGAAAAAGAGACATTCTACTTTTCCACCTCGAACCCGTCTTTTTAACAGGATTATATTCAGCGCATTGAGCTTGTTTTTTTATTCAAACAGGCTTCACTGCACTCAACTTCTGTTCGTTCAACCCATGAGTTTCTTCTACAGGCTCTCGCAGAAAACAAATAACATTATTACTAACAGACACTATTGCCCTGCTTTCCCTATAAATACTCTTGATAAATCAGTTAAATTAATTATGCACAGGTACTTAGGACTGAGGATTCAATAATCTACAAAACTTAACGTGCCTTTTTGTCCCAGCTTGAATGACCTCAATCGTTGCATAGAATAACTATGCTCCTCTTGAGATAATCCAATCTGAAACAAAAATTCGGCGTTAACTTTCGCATCTTATTGAATCCTCAGTCCTTAGTAGAAATAAAATTCGGGAAACTTTTCCTATTGTCCAATTTATCATATAACAATGCCTGAATAATTAATAATATCGGATTATTCAGGTTTACACTGTCAATTAGATTTCAAAATAATTCTTTTTTACCATTATGTCAACTACAAAACTTAGGTTTCACAACTCTCTAATGATACATATCATAGCTATAGTAGTTAGAAGGTCTTAACCTTAAGTAAGTAAAATTCATAATGCCAACTATTTTACCGAATCATAATTATACATCAACGCAGTATTAATAAAAAACATAGGTTTCCCCCCTTCTCTTTAGCAAAGAAGGAAAATCAAACTAGAACCAGCCATGCTTTGTTAATATCCATTAATTTTATTCCATATTTCCAAATAAACCTCGCGACTCTTTTATTCGCTTATTGAAGTTATAAATAGCGCCAGAAGCTCCGGCATTCTATTTCACTCTCATCCTAACCTTATCCCTCAAGGCCTAGGTATCTACACAACTTTATGAATATAATAACATAGCTTGAGGTCATCTCTTACTCCCTCTCCTGCTGGAGAGGGCTGGGGTGAGGAGAATAAAATCAACATCTTATCTTTGTTTTTTTCTTTGTAGAGAAAAAGAACATACTTGTGTAGATACCTATGCCCTCAAGGGAGAAGATGCGAGTGTGCAAAGTTTATGGAACATTAATATATGCTCATAACAATGGGTATATAACATAATTAGGACTTGATTCAAAATCACATATTTTTGAGTTTTTCAGCCATAGTATAAATCTGTACTATTATTTTACTGGCTTCATTTCTTTTTTATCACCTAAATTCAGATCACCATCACTTTCAACTTCCCTTTATAATTTCCTTAGCTCCAATTCTGTAAGGCGAATTTAATTTAAAAATTTCTGCTAAAGTCAACATTCCCTTCTTTTTTATTGGCAGCAACCTTACCTATTTAAATAATAACCATCCTGTTTTTGTCAAAAGTTTCCACAACCTTTCTTCCAACATAACCTTTTGGATTACTTAAAATTCTAGCACCTGCAATTCTATAATCTCCAGGACTATGAATATGACCATGAAACCATGCCTCAATCTCATATTCATGAAAGAGATACCTTAAATCGGTGCAATATGCCATTTTCTTAAGCTTATTTCTTGAGTCATCCCAACTCCATTCAGTCGGTGCGTGGTGAGTAACGACAACTGTTTTCCCATCATAGGGCTTAGCTAGTTCCTTTTCGAGCCACGTTTTCGAATGATGATGAAGTCTACTAAAATCTTCTTGATTAAACGCTTGATTATTAAACTTAATCTTTCTAAAGTCATTTAAAGTTTTACCCAGAGCTACTGATTTATCCTCACCCTCTAACAAAAGATCAGCCCACAAACTACAACCTAAAAACCGTACACCTTTGAAAATAAAACTATCATTCTCAAGAAAATGAATAGAGGTTCCCTCACATTCTTCTCGTAATGTTTTTAAAGTTTGATTATATTCCTGAGTATAAAACTCATGATTTCCTGCGATATAAACAATAGGCTTATCCAGTTTTTTCAACCACTTAACACCTTGCTTAAAAATACCAATGTCACCTGCCGCGACAATAATATCAGCATTATTATCAGGTAAATCCTGAGGGCCAAATTCTAAATGAACATCAGAAAAATAATTTATTCTCACAATTTAACTCTTAATGAATTTCAGGGATGGAGTATAATCTAGCAAAAAAATATACACCACATCTTAATTAGCTTAGCGCATAATTTCAGATTTACTCTATCTATTTACTTCAGAAAAATACCATGTCAATTAGCCCTAGAAAACAAACACACCCAGTTTTAGTTGGCGATATTAAAGTAGGAGGAGGCGCTCCTATTGTCGTTCAATCAATGACCAATACGGACACTGCTGATATTCCTGGTTCAGTTCAACAAATAATGGAATTATCCAGAGCAGGCTCCGAACTTGTTAGAGTCACTGTTAACACTGAAGAAGCGGCAAAAGCAGTACCAGAAATTCATAATCAATTAGTACAAAAAGGGTTTACTGTCCCCATTGTGGGTGATTTTCATTTTAATGGTCACAAACTATTAGAAAAATACCCTGAGTGTGCACAAACATTAGCTAAATACAGAATTAACCCTGGCAATGTGGGAAGAGGTAAAAACCGTGACCCTCAGTTCCAACAAATGATTGAGTTTGCTTGCCAGTATGACAAGCCTGTCCGTATTGGTGTTAATGGAGGGAGTCTTGATCAATCTGTTTTAATGCGTTTATTAGAGGAAAATAGATTATTAGACACACCTCAAGAACTTCCGGCAATCACACGTGAAGCTATTGTTATTTCGGCCTTAGAAAGTGCTGCGAAAGCTCAAGAATATGGCTTAGGAAAAGATAAAATAATCCTTTCCTGTAAAATCAGTAATGTTCAAGAATTAATTAGTATTTATCAAGACCTTGCTGCTCGTTGTGAATATGCTTTACACCTTGGTTTAACTGAAGCTGGGATGGGTTCTAAAGGTATTGTTTCATCATCAGCTGCTTTATCTGTCCTTATGCAACAAGGAATTGGGGATACTATTCGTATTTCTTTAACACCTGAACCAGGTGGTGATAGAACGAATGAGGTGATTGTTGGTCAAGAACTATTACAAACGATGGGCTTTCGCTCGTTTACCCCCATGGTAATTGCCTGTCCTGGGTGCGGTCGCACAACCAGCGATTATTTCCAAAAATTGGCACAAGATATTCAATCTTTTTTACGACACCAAATGCCCGTGTGGAAAGGAAAATACAAAGGCGTTGAAGAAATGGAAGTGGCTGTTATGGGCTGTGTAGTGAATGGTCCTGGAGAAAGTAAAAATGCTAACATTGGTATTAGCTTGCCAGGTACAGGTGAAACACCTGTCGCTCCTGTTTATGAAGATGGGGAAAAGACAGTCACTTTAAAAGGTGATCGAATTGCTGAAGAATTTCAGGAATTGGTTGAACGTTATATTGAATCGCATTACGGTAGCCATTAATACAATATCAATTGTTTCAAAAACTTTAAGCACAATTAATAATAGGGTGGACATTGTCCACCCTATTCTACAAATTAACCTTCTTTAGTCGTCCACTTCGCAGCTAGTTTTCCTGATGCAATACCAAAACCAACACCAAGAACAAGGGAGAAAGAAGTAATCAATAAAGGATTACTCCAACTTGCTGCCAATAGAACATCTGGCGTTAAAATATCAGGTGTTTGCAACATGTATGCGAAAGTAGCCGAATAACCAAGTACTGTAGCAGGAATACAAGAAAGCACTTTAAGGTTTGCAGCTAAACATGAAACGATAACTGAAATGGTAACCACAATAGCCGCCATAAATGGAAAACCTAATGCCGCATCAGCAGGGATATTTGTTAATTGAACTGCCGCATACCACGCCATAACCACACCAAATACACTACAAATTGCTACGTTTTTAGCTGCTTCATCATCACCACCTAAAGCAAAATAAGCAGCCCATGCAATAGTTAAAGCCCAGATAAAAAATACGCCTGCAAGTGGCCCTACAGCCAGAAAAACTGCAAAACCAGCTAAAACACCAATACTTACAGAAAGTGCAGTAAGACTATTCATATAAAAATCTCCAAATTCACACCTCATTAATAAAAAGAAAAGTAAGTTTTGTGGAGAGGTGATCCCTCAAAACTTATTATAAATACAGACTGGCAAAATATTAGAACAGTACCGCTCTACCAGTGCATTCAGCAGATTTAAGCACAGCAGAACAAAATATGCAAAATTCAATAATATTTAAAGGAAATTTTATCAAAAAAGACTTTATTCATTTAACATACTTTGTTTTATAAAAGCTGAAGTCACCGTGTCCATTGTCGATATATGATTAACATACCACTTAGGCCAAGTCTCTTTAACATAAGTTGTTAGGTTTTCTAAATTATGTTTATCATTCCAAGCTTGGATAATAGATTCAAGCTGTTGCAATGCATTAATATGTTCTTCTTGATGACAATGAAATGCAGGAAAACCATATTTTTCCATCATAAAATTTTCTCTATCAAAATGTGCTTTCGTATGTTCAAGCCATTGTTCGCACAATTCAGTAATATTGTTATTATTACCTTCAAGTATTTCTGCATAGAGGGTATTCACAATGGCCAATTCATCTCTATGCACATCATTCATTGGTTCCATGGCAACTTGAGGAATATTTTTGTTTTCTAATACATTATTTGTCATATTATTTTTCTAAAAAATTACGGTTTTAGTTTTTAATCACACAGCTGTTGCATCATTTCTTGAAATGCTGCCTCTGAAATAATATCCTCATCATCTTCGACTCGATCAAGATACACTAAACCATTTAAATGATCATATTCATGTTGAAAGATGCGTGCAATAAAATCTTCTGCTATTAATTTTTGTTTATGTCCTTGTTGATCAAAATAGTTAATTTTTATTTTTTTATACCGGGGCACCAAAGCCCTAACACCAGAAACACTTAAACACCCCTCCCAGTCTTTTATTTTATCAGTCAGTAAAACTTTAAAGCTAGGGTTTATCATAACAATAGGTTCCATTTCTGGCGCTAAAGGATATCGTTTTGAAGGTCTTGAAGCGATAATAACAATAGCTAGCGAATGAAATATTTGTGGCGCAGCTAATCCAACACCCTTAGAATTTAATAACGCTGTCATCATCGTTTTAATGATTTCACTTGTCTGTATTGATTGAAAGTCAGCCACCATTAAAGCCTGCCTTTTTAATACCTCATCACCTAATTGCGCAAACTTAACTTCTTTTTGGTTTATTTTCATCTATACTCAAGTTTATTGTTTTAGCCGTTATTAAACCAACATAATTTAAAGATATTACATCATGGATACAGATCAAGCTCATATATTAATTGTTGACGATGAAGATTTAAATTTAGAAATAATTTCTGAGTACTTGTCTGACGATTATAAGACGAGTACAGCGGAAGATGGCCTCATTGCATGGGAGATGCTAAAAAGCAACCCTGAAAGCTATGATGTTATCTTATTAGACAGAATGATGCCTAATATGAATGGTATGGAGGTATTAGAAAAACTGAAAGAACATCCCATATTACAACACTGCCCCGTTATCTTTCAAACAGCAAAAGCAAGTATTGCTGATATTTCTGAGGGATTAAATGCAGGTGCTTTTTACTATTTAACCAAACCATTTGAAGAAGAAGTTCTTTTATCTATTGTAAAAACGGCCGTCAATGATAGATACCGTTATAAAGAAATTAAGACGTCTTTAGAGCAAACAAAACTCACGATGGGTATGCTTAACTCGGCTTTATTTGAGTTCTCTACGCTAGATGAAGCCCGTTCTATTGCCTCTTTAGTTTCAAACACGTGCCCTGAACCTGAAAAAATAGTCATGGGGCTGACTGAGTTAATGGTCAATGCTATTGAACACGGTAATTTAGGCATCAGCTATCAAGAAAAGTCTGAACTAAATGATAAAGGACTTTGGCTTCAAGAAATCTCAAAACGTTTAGAATCAGAGCTAAATAAGAATAAAAGAGCAACCCTACAATTTCAACGCTATATCAATAAAATTGAAATTATAATTATAGATCAAGGTCATGGTTTTGACTGGAATACCTATATGGATTTTGACCCTAATCGAGTAATGGATACTCACGGAAGAGGCATAGCCATTGCCAACAAATTAAGTTTTTCATCTATTGAATATAAAGGAAAAGGCAATGAAGTACGCGCTCAACTTATTATAGATTAATCTGTTTAATGAATTCCATAAACCAAGCGCAATCTACTAAAATCACCCAAGTAGTGCAAGAGCTAAATGTATTAAAGAAGCAAAATACAGAGCTTTCTCAGGCGGGTTTTGAGCTTATTACTGCTCAAGCAAAACTACAATCTTTACTACACAATGCCTCCGACGGAATCATCACCTTTAATTCTGAAGGCTCTGTCGAATCATTTAATATAGCGGCTCAACATATCTTTGGATACAGTGAAAGTGAAGTTATCACCCGTAAAATACCGCATCTAATTCCCTGTCCTAATTGGGCTAAAAATAATGTCGGTGCATACATTAACTATTTTATATCTTCTCGCATATCAACAGAGACCCCTTTGATAGGAAAGCATCGAATAGGCTTTGACATTCTTCTCAATGTATCAACGAGTCAATCAAGTAGTGAAAATGCAGTTATTTTTGATGAAGACCCTTTTGCAGATGAAATAGAAAATGCTGATTCGAGTATATCTGATGAAGTTATTGTTTGTTTTTTTAGGGATATCACACTAAATAAAAAACTAGAAAAAGAATTAGCTGATCATAAACACGCATTAGACCTTGCAGCCGGCGTTATTATACGAGATAAAGACTTTCGTGTTCTTGATGTTAATGATCACTTTTGTCGTTTATTAGGGCGACAACGACTTGAATTTATAGGTGAGCAATTTATTCAATCTAAATATAACGGTATTCCAGACAGCGAAACAATCTTAAAACAACGAAGAGAGTTTTTATCCCGAGGTACTCCTTGGGTTGGTGAGTCCTGTTATCTAAATAACTTAGATCAACAAACCTGGTTTACCGAAAGCATCACCCCTTTTCTAGATCAAGATAACACTCCCTATCAATACTTAAGTATTCTTATAAATATCTCAGAAAAAAAACAATATGAAAGTCAATTAGAACAGCATAGAGATCATTTGCAAGAATTAGTTGATGATCAAATAAGTGATCTAATAAATGCTAGAGATGCTGCACAAATTGCTAACAAAACTAAAAGTGAATTTTTAGCTAATATGTCACATGAACTTAGAACACCTATGCATGCCATTATTAGCTTTACCCATTTATGCCTAAAACAATTTAAAAGCATACCTTTAAACCAACAAAACACAGATAAACTATTAAAATTTCTTAATAATATAGATATAAGCAGCCAAAGGTTGCTTTCTTTATTAAATAACCTGCTGGATTTATCTAAACTTGAATCAGGTAAAACTGAACTTTCGATAAAAAATAATGATATATACTTGCTCTCTCAGCAAATATATATTGAAAACTCAGCAAAAATTAAAGAAAAACAGATTACATTTATTCTAGACGAACCAGTTACCTCATCAATCATTCCATGTGATAAGGCACAAACACTACAAGTTCTCAGCAACTTAATTGCCAATGCTATTAACTATTCTCCCGAACATAAGTCAATTTCTGTTCATATTGAAAATGCCAACATTATTTTAGGAAAAAGAGAATCAGATACACAAACCACTGCAGGCATTATGGTTTCAATCACCGATCAAGGCATTGGGGTTCCAGAAAATGAATTATCCAACATTTTTAATAAATTTATTCAAAGCAGTAAAACTAAAGATGGCGCAGGAGGTACAGGCCTAGGACTGGCTATTAGCCAAGAAATAATTAATGCCCACAAAGGCAAAATTTGGGCAGAACTCAATCCAAAAGGGGGGACTATTTTTAAAATATTTTTACCCAGAAACTCAATATTAATAGCCTCGCCCTCTGTTAAAACCTAAAAACACATAAAATCAACTGTTTTTTAGGCTAGAGTTTAAATGTGATTTATTCAGCAGATTTTAGTGTTTAAATAGTATAGGATTTACATAAGAATTAAACGAGGAAATTATCATGGATATTGCAAGAACAGCTCAAGTATCGCCCGTGTTGTCAGCCCAACGTACAGCCTCTGAATTAGAAACAACCATGCTAAAGAAGGTCAACGACCAAGCCAAAGCTGATGGACAAGCAGCTCTACAACTTATTCAATCTGTACCACAAGCCAATGGTAATATTGGCAACAACATTAATATTGCGGTTTAACTCAATGCCTTATAAAAAAAAGCTTAAAGGTTTTTAAATACGCCCTTTATTGTTTTATGTATTAAAGAGTCAGGCATGCCAATTAATGAACGTTTTTTTTGTAATGCCTGGTCTTGTGCTTTTGCATCCTTCAATACCTCTCGGTATGAACGATTCATATTTTCTGCAAACTCTGCTTCCTTTTTCTCTTTCTTCTCTCTGATATCAGAGAGTGTTTTGGCTGGCTCAGCATCATACCTATTTTCTATTTCATCAGAAAGTTTCCTAAGGCTATTAGCAATATTTAAAAGTTGTTCCGATGAATGAGTTTTTTCAGCATCTAGTCCAAAACTATGGGCTAATTCTTCACCCAAGTTAAAACCATAGATAACTTCCTCACCTTCTTTTTGTTGAAAATCATATCCAATATAAATATCTAAAGGATCACTTGCTTTACTATCAAATAAAATATTGGCACTTTCCATGGTATAAGCTAGTGCATCAACAAATTGCATCCTTACTTGCTCTAATTCTTCAAAAATAAAATCTTCATTTAATTTTTTTACTATATATTTCATGTTTATTCCCAAATAACAGCAATTTATTATCTATAAAATCATTGAAATTCTTTTAATAATTCATTTTGAACCATATAAACTTCTTCTCCTTCTTTAGGCTGAACTTGCAAATAACGTCCATCACTTTGCAATAACCAAGATTGAGAGTTATCTTTTAAATAACAATCTAAATCTTGAAGAACTCTATCGTGTAATTTTTTACTTTCTATAGGGAAAAACGTTTCAACTCGACTAAACATATTACGGCTCATCACATCCGCACTTGCCCCGTTAACTTCCCAGTCCCCCCCATTTTCAAAAGCATAAATACGTGTATGCTCTAAAAAACGACCAATGATAGATCTCACTTCAATATTTTCAGAAAGCCCTTCAATTCCAGGTCTTAAACTACAAACACCTCTCACAATTAATTGCACTTTAACACCTGCTTGAGATGCACGATAAAATGCTTGAATTAATTGCTCTTCAACAACTGCATTAACTTTGATAATTATTTTTGCTGGTTTACCCGCCTTTTTATTATCTATTTCTCGTTCAATCTTGTTTAGAAGGCCATTATGTAGAGTAAAAGGCGACTGTAATAGTTTATTTAATTTAGTTACTTTTCCTAAACTGGTTAATTGAACAAAAATTCGTCTAACATCTTCACCTAATTCTTTATTACAAGAAAATAAACCATAATCCGTATAAAGCTTAGCTGTCTTTGGATGATAGTTACCAGTCCCTAAATGAACATAATTACGTAAAACTTTGATTTCTTTTCTTAATATTAGACACATTTTTGCATGTGTTTTATACCCAACAACACCATAAACAACATGCACCGCAGCATCCTGTAATTTAGAGGCTAGATTAATATTTTCTTTTTCATCAAATCGCGCACGTAACTCAATAACAACCGTGACTTCTTTACCCGCTCTTGCAGCCTTGACCAAAGCATTAACAATAGGTGAATCCACCCCCGTCCTATAAAGTGTTTGTTTAATTGCTAATACATTAGGGTCAATAGCTGCTTGACGAATAAACTCAACGACGGGCAAGAAAGACTCATAAGGATGATGCAATAAAATATCTTGCTTTTTAATAGCATCAAATATATTTTTCTTTCTACCTAATTGAGGTGGAGAGTATGGCTTAAAAGGTGGGAATTTTAAGTCAGGTCTTTCAATTAAATTATAAATTGCCTGTAGACGGCTCAAATTAACAGGGCCTCTTGCATGAAAAACACGTTCAGAATTTAATCTAAAGCGTTCTTTTAAGAAAAACACTGTTTCTTCTGGACAATTTTCATCTATTTCAATCCTAACTTCATCCCCATAGTTACGCATAACTAACTCACCTTCAACGGCATGGAGTAAATCATCAATAGCATCATCATCTACAAAAAAGTCACTATTTCTTGTCACTCGAAATTGATGACATCCTTTGACATTCATGCCATTAAATAATTCATTGACAAAGGCATGAATGATTGAGGAAAGAAACACAAAATCATGTTCACCACTATCAGTTTCCTCAGCAGGTAACTGGATAATACGCGGTAACGCACGAGGGACTTGTAATATGGCTCGACCACTATTTCGCCCAAAAGCATCTTTCCCTGTTAAAGAAATAATAAAATTTAAACTTTTATTTAAAATTCGAGGAAAAGGATGGGCAGAATCAAGGCCAACGGGGGTTAAAATGGGTAACAATTCAACATTAAAAAACTTTAATAACCACTTACGCTGAACATCTGTCCACTTATCTCTACGAACAAATTTAATCCCTTCTTCTTCTAGCTCAGGAATTAAAATATTATTTAAGACATGGTATTGCTCTTCCACCAACTCATGTGCTTTAGCTGAAATTTGTCCAAGCTGCTCATGAGGTGTTAATCCATCAGAGCTAAAGGCATCAGGGTCAATATTAGCCATTTGCAGCACACTAGCAACTCGCACTTCAAAAAACTCATCCAGATTAGAACTAGAGATACATAAATAATTAAGCCGCTCTAACAAGGGAATTTTATTATCCTTTGCCTGAGCTAAAACTCTAACATTAAATTCTAATAGACTTAACTCGCGATTAATATAATATTCAGGTTTTTCTAGTTCGTTTATTTCCATGTTTTTTTGATTTATCTCGTGGTTCTTGTTGTTAATTTTATCAAGCCATAAAACCTGATTATTTTATAGATTTGTTATGACAGTTTAAGACAGAGCATTAAATAAGTTCCCGAAGCTTGGCGCAAGATTTTGACTTCACCAGAGTGCAAATAAAATGGGCGCATAGCAAGCTACGCAACTATTTTATTAGTGCTTCTCTGGCGTTAAAAAACCAGTCAAAACTGGGAAGTTATTTCATTATCAGTCCTTAGTGTCGATAAAAATAAAGCACTGCTCAATCCTTATCAAAATAATTATCTGTTACTAAGCGAATAGAAAAGTCTACTGTAACAGCTCTACCAACCTGTTTGCTAAGGTGTTGCTCAAATTTCATCAACAATTCCCTATCCAAAATTTGTGTACTCATTAAATCACTACTTATATTAATGGGATTCCCCAATCCTACCTTTACATTCTTCAATTGATAGACATGCCCAGCAATATTATATTTTTCTCGTAACAATTGTTTTTTTATAACCGCCCTTTCTTGCATGTTAAAGAAAGAAAAAAACAAAGGAATAGAAATAATTGAAACCATAAAAACAGATAAAAGTATTCCTTTTTTAGCACGAGAAAAAGGGGCAAATCCTATCACCATAAATGATAAACCTGCAGCCATAATAATGCCCGTCAAATTAGTCAAAAATAGCAACATCGCGCCAAAAAACACTTCGAAATTCCACCAGCCTATACCAATACCTGAAACACATAATGGAGGAACGAGGGCTACAGCTATAGCCACACCTGGCAAACTTTTTGCTATATTTTCTCTTGCATTAGCAAATGCGCCAGCAATTCCTGAAAGTACTGCCACAAGTAAATCTAATGTCGAAGGATGTAACCGTCCTTGTATTTCATTTGTCAGCTCTTGAAAGGGTAATAAGGCAGCAATAGCGGCAGATAAACTTAAAGCTATAAATATACCTGTAAACAGGGTGAAAAATGACCGCTGACTTAAATCACTATTTGATCGTAATAAACCCATTGAAAATGAAATAATAGGTGACATTAAAGGTGCTAAAACCATTGCACCAATCACAACAGAGGGACTATTTAAAAACAATCCCAGTGTTGCCAATAAAGTACTTAATATCATCAATAAAATATAAGTACTATTCACATTAGCACTTTCTTTTAAAGACAAAAATAAATCTTTAAAATCAGACTCTAAAGCATGAGTAAAAAAAGGTAATGTATCACCTAAATACTTAACCCTGCTTTCCTGTTGAGGTAAATGATCACAGATAACATTTTCTTTATCATCAGTATATTGTTGGCTTTCTCTAAACTTAACCCCCGCATTGACTTGGATACCTTCACTTAGTGTTTCAATGACAAGTTCACGTGTAGTCAACGGTTGGTTATTTACCAAATAATGTGTATCAATAGGCGTTTTAATCGTTAATGATTCAGTTCTAATATATCCAATTTGTTTAGGTAATACTTTGTTTTTAACCCCTATAAAAGTGGCTGAAGAAAGTTGTAAATATGACAAAATCGACTGGGGTGCAAATAAAGCAATAGAAATACGCTTATCTTTTAAAGACACTGAGTCATTAAATAATTGAGTTAATGCACAGCTCTTATGAAAATCTAATAAAACCATCCCTGTAATGGCTGTAGCAATTAACTTACCCTTTGCCGTAATAAAAGTGACAGGATGAGGCGTAAGGGAAAAAGCATGAAAAAACCGTTTAATTTGAAATTCAAACTTATGCCACCCTCTATAAGTATGGGTATCCCCAATAAATTCACTCATCGTTGTTTGATTTTCTAAATTCACGCCATTAGTGACAAGAACCGAATTACAAACAACCAAATCTATATATAAAGGATCCTCATGGATGGCAATTTCAAGGCAATCATCAAAACTATGAGGCAAATCTAAATTTTTATAGAACTGACAATGTGTATCACCTTTTATTGGTAAAAAACCCAAAGATAATTTTTTTTGTTCTGCCAATAGCAAAAGTTGTGGATAATCTTTTTGTTCTAACCATACTAAGGCATGATTAAGTTCATCATTGACATGAATTGAAGCCAACTCAGATAATTTGACTTGTCGTAACTCGATACCTTTTTCAATGACCAAGGTATGGGTCTTCAAATTATCTAATTCTTCTTCATTACACTCAGAATAAATAAGGTAATACTTTTTTAGTTCTGCCATATTAAATGAGTTGTAGGCCTTTAAAAAACAGTAAAACTATTCAATCGTTTCAATCCATCGACAACGTTCTTTTACAATATTAGCAGTATTACTGCCCCCCATTCCTTTTGCAATTAAGGCAACCACCCTATCATCTGTATCATACCCAATATGCGCATCCATTGGATTGGCCATTTTCCCCATCCCAAAAACATCATAAACAAATGCCACATTAATATTAATATTCGTTACATCTATACATAACCGAGAATCTAAATATTTATCTACAAACCTTGGTGGAATAGCATAGCTCAACAAATCATTAGGATCACTAAATGCAATAATCGGTGTTTTCTTCAACAACCTTTCAGCATAATTTTCCCCTGCTTCATCACAATATTGTGCTTTTTGATTACTCACTTCAGGCATTACTCGACCTAACTGAAGCATAGGTAGTTGATTAGACATCATATACATCGGAATTATTTTTTCCTTAAGTGCAATAACAGCCTCTTTATTTTTACCCTGATTTTGACCTAATCTTTCAGCGATATATTGCATTCCATCAATAGTAATTCGACTCCCTAAGCTATGTGAAATAAAAGCATATTGATCCTTATTTATAGACTCAACATTTGATTTTTCGCAAACTGCCCGTTTATCAGTAGGCAAATCATCCCAATCTCCAGATGTCATCCAACAAACAGATTGGGCAAAGGACGATAGAATAGTTTGTCGACTTTCACCTAAGTAAATAATAGGGTCTGGGCCTGTATCATTCGAAAAGCGTTTCATTAAATCGTTCACTTCTGCTCTTCTAAATGAATATTCACCTGAATTATCATAAGCTAAAACCTCTTTTTCTTTAGCCGTAATATCAGACCACGTTAATTCATAAAATAAATATTCTTGAGATCGATCTTTAGTTAAATACCGGTTAATTCGTAATTGACCCAGAGCATTAGTTGAATTTTCTTTAATACTCAATTCAATATCTTTATGAGTTTTTGAGGTGACTGACAATCCCAGTTCTTTAGCTAGTTTTTCATAAAACTCTGTTGAATAGCCTGGCTGGTGTTCTCCAACCCCATGTACCATCAAGACTTTGACTTTTCCATTATGCTCTAAGCCATGGGAATCTAAACCTGTAAATGCCTGCCCCCAAATTTCACAAACGCGTGTATCCTCAGATTCTTGTTTTTCCAGAAAAGCCTCGGTAACCCCTTTACCTAAACTTGAACAACCAGACATTAACAAACTAACCAAACTAATAACTATTAAACGGTTTCTTTTCATTATATTAAATATTAATTGCTAACAGACATCTATACTCTATTTTTCAATGGTACTGAAAATAAATATAAGGTTTATGTGCTATATTAAAATGATATAGCCTATTTTTATATAGGTAACTTATCATCATATCATTTATATACAAGGCACCTTATTTTGAAAACTAAATTAGTAGGGATTTTTCTTCTAGCAACATATCTTGGGTCTGCACATTCTCAAGATCTTATTGATACTTACCAGCTCGCTATTGAAAATGACCCTATTTTAAAACAAGCTTTCTTGACACAATATTCGGTAGGTGAAACAAAATCTCAAAGCATTGCTAAGATGCTACCAACTATTTCTGTTGATGGAAATACAAGCTGGAATAGGTTTAATAATACTAAACAAAACTTTCAAAGCGCTGGTACTCAAAAGTTTTGGGACCATGGATTTACTGTTAACTTTTCTCAGCCCGTTTTTCATTGGGAGCATTGGGTAGAACTTGATCAATCAAGTAATAGAATTGCCAAAGCTGAAGCTGACTTTCAAGCTGAAAAACAAATTTTAATGGTTAAAGTTGTTGAAGCGTATTTTAATATTCTGGCAGCACAAGATAGCCTTGAATTTTCTATCTCTGAACTTGAAGCCATAAACAAACAATTAGAACAAGCTCAACAACGCTTTGACGTTGGTTTAATTGCAATTACTGATGTTTATGAAGCCCAAGCTGGCTATGACCAAGCAAGGGCAAACAAAATTGAGGCTGAAAATGAAGTTGATGACAGTAAAGAAGCTTTAATCGAAATTATTGGGGAATCAGACCTTAATTTATTAACACTCTCAAAAAACATCGAACTAACCCCCCCGACCCCCAATAATATTTCAGAATGGGCAAAAATTGCTGAAACAAATAATTTACAGATAATTTCAGCTCTTAATCAAGCAGAAGTCTCTAGAAAAAACATTTCACTTCAACAATCGGGACATCTACCTACCTTGGATATTGTTGCTAATTATGGTGTTCAAGATGTTAATAGCAGCTTTGGTTCTAGAGGAGATAATCAAAGTGTAGGGCTTCAATTAAACATACCTCTTTTTCAAGGGGGTATAGTAAGCTCTCGGTCTAAACAAGCACAATATGATTTTGAAATATCAAAAGAAGCTTTAACAGCAACAAAAAGACAAGTAAAAAAAGAACTTCGGAATGCTTTTCGAGACATGAATTCTAGTATCAGTCGAGTACATGCATTAAAAGCAGCCGTTACATCAGCCGAGAGTTCTTTAGAAGCTACACTAGCAGGTTCTGAAGTAGGCACTAGAACTATGGTTGATGTTTTAGCTGAACAAAGGAATCTATATAGAGCTAAAAGAGATCATTCAAGAACACGCTACGACTATTTAATCAATGGTATTAAATTAAAACAAACGACCAGTAACTTAACTGAGCAAGATTTAACACTTATTAATCAATATTTAGAATTGTAAAATTATTGGCTATTTTCTAGCTCAACTCTCACCCTTTCATACCTTCTTGCTGACGAATACACTGATAATAATGAAGGTAACAACAATACGAGAGAGACTCTACAATTTGACATAAAAGCGAAATTCTAAGTTCTTTTTTAGAATCTCTAATACAAAAAAAGCCCGATATTTTCTATCGGGCTTTTTTCAGATAAACAATTGCTAAAATAATTGGAATTGATCAAAAGTTACCTAAACCTCTCTCCCCAATAAATCAACAACTTTAGCATCCCTAACGCCAACCACCTGAATTTCCTGTCTTATTTTTGCCAAATAATATTCATGCAAATGACCATGAAAAACTGTTTTCACCCCCATAGCCTCTGCTAATTGATCTATCGCAATAAAACCATGTTTATGACTTCTAGGTGCTTCGTGGGTGACTAAAATATCTGCTTTTAATCTTTTTAATGCCGCCCACTCTTCTGGCCAGATTGCTGTTTGATATTTAAGCGATAATTCTACATCCTCTTTACTAGAAGAAAGGGATTTTAAAAAATGTTCCTTACTCTTCCATTTTGGAGTGTACGGGGGGTACCAAACCCTACCTAAAAAAATACCGCCTAAACCAGCAATTCTTAGCCCCGCAATTTCTACTACTTTTAAGTGTAAATTCCGATCTGATAACTGTGAAGAAAAAAGGTTGTGATAGTGTATCGGGGGATCAAAATCATGATTCCCTGGAATCCACCAAATTTTGGTTTTACCAATGATGTCATGGAGGTACTCTTGAAATTGCTTTTTTAAATCATAATCACCTAATAAAACAATAGCCTCTGGTCGGTGTTTATTGACAGCAGAAATGATTGGCTCAAAATTTCCATGCGGGTCACCTGCAAATAAAACTTTCCTTTTATCAGTCATATAATAGACAAACCATAAAACTTAACTCTATTGTTATTACGTGAACCTCTTCAGAGACGCTTCACTCGTCCAAAAACAAATTTTAGTTATAAAGGTTATTCTCTCCTGATGCAATAAGCAGAAGTTTATCCACCCGTGAAAGTTTTTTAATCATTATTTCACGCTTAGTTGCAGAACTTCTATCATGTCCAGTTTCTTGATAAACCAATTCTTTAGGCTTACGCCCAAAAAAGTACTTAGCACCTTGCTTTAAACTATGCTGTTTATACCGCCTATTCACATCAGTCGTTATTCCTGTATAAAGAGAATCATCCGTACAATGAATAATATAAACAAACCAAGTTTTTCCATTTTTATCCATATTCAAGATAAAGCATTAATCATCTTGCTTTTTATACCCTATTTTTATGTTAAAAATAACAGTACAAGCAACAGCAACAACAATATAAGCATATCGAGCAACCCACATCAGCAGAGTATTTCTACTATGCATTGCAGCATCCTTTATATCAGGGGTTATCGCCACAGTCCAAAGTAATGAAACAATGAAATACACTAAAAAACCAGCCATAGCCCAATGTACAGGGTTTCTGCCATTCGCTGTATTATAAAACCATACCATAACTAAAATAGCCGCTATTGAACCCGTAATCATAAATAAGAACCCCAGTATGTTTTTCTATCGAACCATCTTATCTATACTATGAGAAAATTAAAACCCCTTGTTTAAAGGGGAATTAAAATAACATGTTATTTTTAGAACTAAGACGATAAGGATAATAAATTAATTACATAGATTTTAATATCAACAACACTTACAACAGAATAGATACACATATAAATATGCCATTTGCCATAAATTACGTTATATAACACATCAATTATAAAACAGAATAAGCCCTTTCTTAATTTTTAATTTCTTGTTCCAAAAAATAACACACCTACGCACCAGCTCATTACATTCATCACATCTTTCCTAACCATACTGATACCAAAAAATAAATACTAAATTATGGCGCATTTAATGCTTAATCTTTATTTTTTAATAAAAATAACCCTTTTCTAAAGGAATTAAAATGCACCAAAAATTCAAATATCTTCCATTAGCTGCGCTGATTTTAAGCTCCCTTTTTTCCACTGCAAATGCTAATACAGTCACCGTCTCAGGTACTATTTTATATGATGCCGTTAGAGATGGTACAACCTTTGATCGCTGGAATATTAATATGCTAAATGCTGGTAATTTTAATGTAAATGTCCTAGCGTTTGAAAGTACCTCTAATGAAGCTGTTGATGCATCTGACATAAACGGTGACGGAGAATTTACCTACTTAGACCCTGACACCTACTTTTATACTAATACGCATAGCCCTCTACTTGCAGCTGATTTGTTAGCGCGCTGTGATGACATTGAAAATAATTGCAACACGATTGATACTCCAACCATAAAACTACATAGCCTTAGCCAAATAGAAGGTGCTGAAGATGGTTCTATCCATCATAGAAGAGACCCAGCTTTTAACGTAACACTTGCTGCTGGAGATTATCTCTACCTTATGGCTGACTATCGTTTAAGCACCTCTGATGCAGAAGACGGTTTTGACTTTGGTAACGATTTTAAAATTGATAGTGACCATGCTGATTATCAAATTACATTTAGTTCAAATACGATGAATTTTGATGTTTCAGGTAATACTATTAATGTTTCGGCCGTACCAGTACCAGCAGCAGTCTGGTTATTTGGAACATCTATCCTAGGCTTATTTGCTCGTAAAAAATTAGTTTCTTAATTGCACGTAATTTATGGAGGCGTATAAAACGTCTCCATAATTATAAAATAGTGAAATAGAAGTTCTCGTAGGATTAATACTCAATAAATTGATATTCGCCTATAAAGCTAACTTTCCTTTAACCACACTTACTCTCGCCACAATTCAAGCAAGTCATACAGCCGTCCATCAACACCATAGCCTTAGTACTACACTTCACACATAAAGTCGCTTTTTCAGGAAAAGCATCTTCTGCTTTATCATCATCAGCACCATGTTTATCTTCAAACTCTTTACGTTTTTCAGCTAAGTATTGCTTTTGGTGCTCAGTCTTTTCCTCTGTTTTGATCAAGCCAATAAACTTCATGTGTGATTCAATCGCTGACCCAATTTCTGCTACTAGTGATGGCATAAATACTCCACCTTTTTTAAAGTAGCCGCCTTTGGGATCAAATACCGCTTTCATTTCTTCCACTAAAAAGGTGACATCTCCACCTTTTCTAAATACGGCTGATATAACTCGGGTTAACGCTAATACCCACTGAAAATGCTCCATATTTTTTGAGTTAATAAAAACTTCGTATGGGCGGCGTTCTTCATGTTCTGTCCCCATATTTAACACCATATCGTTAATGGTGATGTACAACGCATGCTCTGATTGCGGGGTTTTAATTTTATAAGTAGATCCTAGCAATACTTCAGGGCGTTCTACATTTTCATGCATACTCTCTAAAGCTGGTTCTTTCTGTTCCTTTTCTTTCGCTTGATCTTCTTGTTTAATTACTTTGTAAGAAACTATTTTTTTTGAGATTTTATGTGTCATTAGAATTTACCGTAATAGCCTTCTTTTAATGCATCAAATAGGTTAGCTG
>Ga0209826_1000289_pt1 | contig 36706 bp, 35 predicted proteins | sample GOMGulsemesocosm_5_FD_184637 | JGI IMG/M metagenome (GOLD analysis project Ga0209826, IMG submission 184637) | Methane-oxidizing microbial communities from mesocosms in the Gulf of Mexico - GOM15C Gulf of Mexico (SPAdes) (version 2) | ecosystem: Environmental > Aquatic > Marine > Cold seeps...
ACCCTTGTTTTGCAGTTGAGCAAAAAGTACAAGCTAATGCACAGCCTATTTGAGAAGAAACACATAAAGTGCCACGTTTTTCTTCTGGGATAAATACACTTTCTATTCTATTGCCTAGTCCCATTTCCACTACCCATTTGGTAGTTCCATCGGAGGCAATTTGCTCAATTAATATTTCTGGAGCAATAATCGTGCAATGCTCATTTAAATAAGCACGCAAAGACTTACTCAGGTTAGTCATCTGATCAAAATCAGTAACATCTTCCTGATAAATCCATTTTAATATCTGAGTAGCTCGAAAAGATTTTTCGCCCATCCCGACAAAAAAAGCCGCAAGGCCTTTTCTGTCGAAATTAAGCAAATTAACCTTTTCCGTATTAACGGATTCGGTCACAAAGCTCGTCATTTGAGAAGAAATATGCAATTTCTCTAGCTGCTGATTCAACCGCATCAGAACCGTGAACTGCATTTTCGTCAATGCTTTCTGCAAAATCTGCACGGATAGTTCCCGCATCAGCTTCTTTAGGGTTAGTAGCGCCCATTAGATCACGATTTTTTAATACTGCACCTTCGCCTTCAAGTACTTGTACAACAACAGGACCAGAAGTCATGAATGATACTAAGTCATTAAAGAAAGGACGCTCAGAATGCTCTGCATAAAAGCCTTCTGCTTTCTCTTTAGATAGTTGCTGCATTTTAGATGCTACAACGCGTAAACCATTTTTTTCAAAACGAGTAACAATTTCACCGATAACATTTTTAGCCACTGCATCAGGTTTAATAATTGAAAAAGTACGTTCTATTGCCATTTGTTAAAACTCCAAAAGTTTTTGTTTAATAAATTTTTTCATGTAAGTAAAAGAAAAATAAGGACAGAAGCCCTTATTTTAACTTTCTCCTCACCCAACCCTCTCCAGCAAGAGAGGGCTTTAAAAGAAAGAGCTATTCCTTGACAGGAATGCTCTTATCTTTTTGAACCTTTCGCCTTGAGCCTTTTACCTGCTCTAAGGCATCCCATCAAATTCTTCGCCTTCTTTAATAGGTAACATCAAATCTTCTTTTGATATACCTAAGGCCAATACGATAGGGCTCGCTACATAAATAGATGAATATGTTCCAATACCCACACCAATTAACAGTGCAATAGCAAAGTTATGGATAATTTCTCCACCTAAAAAGGCTAAAGCAATTAATACGATTGCTGTTGTTATCGAAGTCATTAAAGTTCTGCTTAATGTTTGATTAAGCGAGATATTCATTATATTTTCAGAACCATCTTGTCTTAAGGTTCTAAAGTTCTCTCTGATCCGGTCATACACTACGATGGTATCGTTTAATGAATACCCAATCACAGCCAATACCGCGGCTAGAACCGTTAGGTCAAACTCCATTTGAAAAAGAGAGAAAACACCTAAAGTAATAATGACATCATGAAATAATGCGGCGACTGACCCCAAAGAAAACTTATACTCAAAACGCCAAGCAACATAAATCAAGATGCCGAACATTGAATAAAGCATGGCTAAACCACCATCTTCAGCCAACTCATCGCCTACTTGTGGTCCAACAAACTCAACACGACGTTTATCAACAGCTTCAGTCGAACTTTTATTTGCAGCCTCTAAAACTTTATCACTCAACTGAGCATTGCTCACGCCATCTTGAGGCTTAATACGAATAAGCACATCTTTGGTTGTACCAAAGTTTTGTACCGTCGCATCTTCAAACCCAGCCTCTGCCAAGTCTGAACGCAAAGCAGTTAAATCAGCGGCTTGCGGATACCCTACTTCAACTAATGTTCCACCTGTAAAATCAATTCCTAGCTTTAAACCGTTTATTGCCAATGAAGCAATTGAAACAATAATTAATACGCTGGAAATGATTAGCGCTAATTTACGCTTACCTAAAAAATCTATATCTTGTTTAAACATCTTATTTCTTCCAATTAAGCGCTATTAAATTGATAATTTTTCAATATGACGATTGCCATACATCCAATTAACTAACATCCGAGTTCCCCAAATTGCAGTAAACAAGGAAACCAAAATACCAATGGATAAAGTGATAGCAAAACCTTTAACTGGGCCAGTACCAAAACCAAAGAGTACCAAAGCAACTAATAACGTTGTAATGTTCGCATCTAAAATAGTAACAAAGGCTTTTTCATACCCAATAAAAACACTGGACTGAGGTGTATTACCTATTTTTATTTCTTCTTTAATTCTTTCAAAGATAAGTACGTTAGCATCAACAGCCATACCCACTGTTAAAACGATACCTGCAATACCTGGTAACGTTAAAGTCGCTTGTAATAAAGATAAAACAGCAACAATAACAATTAAGTTAAACCCTAATGCAACATTAGCAATTAAGCCAAATGTTTTGTAATAAACAGCCATTAGTACAAGAACTAAAACAAAACCAACAACAACTGACATTAAACCTTTATCAATATTGTCCTGCCCAAGGCTTGGCCCAACTGTACGTTCTTCGACAATATCAACAGGTGCAGCTAATGCTCCTGCTCTTAATAACAAAGCGAGATTACGTGCATCTTGAGGACTATCTAACCCCGTAGTTTGAAAACGTTTACTAAAACTATCTCTAATTGTCGCAACACTAATTACTTTTTCTATTTTTTCTTTGCGTCTTACTTTCTGACCATTCACTGTTTTTGTTGTCGATTTATATTCAATAAAAACAACAGCCATCGGTTTACCGATATTTTTCTGGGTCATTTTACCCATTTTCTTAGCGCCGATACCATTTAAGGTAATAAACACGGCAGCAGAACCATTTTGATCTATACCTGAAGAGGCATCTACAATTTGGTCACCTGTAACAATAACGCGGCGTTTAAGCAGGATAGGCTGGCCATCTTTTTCATAAAACAACCGAGTACCTACAGGTGCTCGCCCTGAAATAGCTTTTTGCACATCATGTTCAACATCTACCAAACGATATTCTAATGTAGCTGTAGTACCTAATATTTCTTTGGCTCGTGTTGTATCTTGAACCCCAGGTAATTGAACAACAATTCGACTATCACCTTGCTGTTGTATAACTGGCTCAGCCACTCCAATTTCATTAACTCGATTACGCAAAGTTGTCATATTCTGAGCTAAAGCAAATTTCTTAATTTCTTTTTGCTCATTCTCGGACATTTTTACAAAAATAACACTGGGGTCATCAGTCTCTGTAACTTTAAGCTCTCTAAAATCATTCGATAAAAGTTCTAAAGCAGCGAAAGCAGATTTCTCTGATTTTAACTTTATTTTAATTCTGCCCTTTTCTTTAGCGACAGACTGATACCTGATTTTAGCCGTTCTAAAACCTGATCTAATATCATTATAGTATCGGTCTTCCGCTTGCTTAAGTGCGGCATCCATATCGACTTGTAAAAGAAAATGCACTCCACCACGAAGATCTAACCCTAAATACATAGGACTAGCTCCAAATGAACGTAACCATTCAGGTGTAGCCGGTGCCAGATTTAAAGCGACGGTGGTATTGTTCCCTACCGACTCTCTTAATAAATCAGCAGCTTTTAACTGATCATCTGTATTATTAAACCGAGCTAAAACTTTACCATCATTAAATTCAAATGATTTTAGCGTTAAACCAACACTTTTAAGACTATTTTCAATCTCATCAGCCTTAGCTTGCTCTAGTTTTGTCGTTGTCGATGAAGAGACTTGTACCGACGGGTCATTACCAAAAAGGTTTGGCAATGCATAAATAATTCCAATAAACAGTGTCACTAGAATTAACAGATTTTTCCAAAAGGGGAAACGATTTTGCATTTTTCTTCCAACAATTAAACATGAGAGGATGAACCACCCTCTATGTCATTTTGATAGGGCACTTAAAACAAGGTTAGATTGACTCTTCCCTGTCATTCCTAAAAATAAAATTAAACTTTAGCCTTTTTATTGACTGTCTTGTATGTTCCTTTAGGCATCATATTTGCAATAGCATGTCTTTGAACTTGTAAAAAAGTGTTATCAGCCACTTCAAGTTTTACAAAATTATCATCGACACTTGCCACTTTACCTAAAACACCACCCGTTGTTACCACTTCGGCACCTTTTGCCAAAGCACCTAACATTGCTTTCTGCTCTTTAGCTCGCTTAGATTGAGGGCGAATAAATAAAAAGTAAAAGAACACTAAAATAGCTAATGGAAATATTAACCCTTCAATACCAGGTTGTTCAGCAGCACCTGCAGCTTGGGCGGCTGCATCAGATATAAAAAAACTCATTGTTATCCTCAATTATTATAATTATTTCTTCCGTTAAACCATCAACATAGTGATGTTTTACCAAAACCGATCATTATGACACAGTCGGAACCGTTTTACTTCTCAACTGATAAAAATGCTTAACAAATTCATCAAATTGATTCTCTTCTATTGCATCTCGCATATCTTGCATAAGCTTTAAATAATAATACAAGTTATGGATAGTATTGAGCCTAGGCCCCAACATCTCTTTGCATTTATCTAAATGCCGCAAATAGGCTCGAGAATAATTCTGACAGGTATAGCAAGCACAAGATTCATCTAATGGGCCAGTATCAAATTCATACTGACTATTTCTGATTTTAACCACGCCCGTCGTGGTAAATAAATGACCATTTCTGGCATTTCGCGTTGGCATCACACAATCAAACATATCTATGCCGCGCCTAACGGCTTCAACCAAATCTTCTGGTGTTCCTACACCCATTAAATAACGCGGCTTATCCACTGGCATTTTAGGAGCAACAACATCTAATGCAGCCATCATTTCTTCTTTAGGCTCACCGACAGAAAGACCACCAATAGCGTAGCCATCAAAACCTATATCAAGTAAGCCATCAATAGATTCTTGTCGCAAATGCTCATACATTCCACCCTGTACAATACCAAACAAAGCTGCTGGGTTATCGCCATGTGCTTTTTTACTCCGCTCAGCCCAACGCAATGATAAACGCATTGAGTCTGCCGCTTCTTGTACCGTTGCAGGATACGGCGTGCATTCATCAAATATCATCACAATATCCGAGCCTAAATCCCGCTGAACCTGCATTGATTCTTCAGGCCCCATAAAAATCTTACCGCCATTAATGGGAGACTTAAAAGTCACACCTTCTTCAGTAATCTTACGCATTGCACCCAGGCTAAAAACTTGAAAACCACCTGAATCGGTTAATATCGGTTTTTCCCAATGCATAAAGTCATGTAAGTCACCATGCTTTTTCACAACCTCCATGCCTGGACGTAACATTAAGTGAAAAGTATTCCCCAAAATAATTTGCGCGCCAATCCCTGTTAATTCTTCAGGCGTTAGTGACTTGACCGTCCCGTAAGTACCCACTGGCATAAAAATGGGAGTTTCAATAGTGCCACGCTCGAACTTTAATTGGCCTCTACGCGCGCTACCATCTGTGTTTTTTAGTTTAAATTCCATTAAAAATATAAATAATATTCAATAATTTATTATTACGGTAAGGTGGCTAGCTTCATACCGAATGAGACTGCTTTTTCATCAAAAGTAAGTGTATAAGAGCAATTTTCTTTCTGGGCAACGGTTGCAATTAATGCATCACTAAAGTCGCCCTTTCCCTGTTGCCATTTTCTCAGTGCAATAAACGCATAATCAAGTTTCTCAACCTGAAACTGTTTTGTTGTCAATAGCTGGTTAATAACAGGATACAGATCAGACTTTGTTTGATCATAACAACGCATCAATACCCAAACAACCTCAACCAACACAATCAGGGATATAAAACCCTGGTTTTTTATATTAAGCTCATTCTCAATAATCTGTGTTGCTATTTTTGCTTGCTTCTCGTCATCCTGAGTCAAATAACGAATAAGAATATTAGTATCCAGACCTATCACTATGATGAACCTATAAGTGCAAGAGTATTATTCATTTCATCAATACTGACAGCCTTTTTATTTTTGCTTTTTACAATACCTTTTAGTTGTTCCACATTTTTTGTAACTGCAATAATTTCATACCTTTCCTCATTAATCTGTATAAATTCAATTCGATCACCCATTTGTACATGCAGGGTATCACGAACATTCTTGGGAATAGTGACCTGCCCTTTCGTCGTTATCATTGCTGTTGACATTTTTCCTCCTTACTTTTAAGTAAGGATAACATAGAAATAATGCGATTAGCCAGAATACTAAACGGCCTCTTATTAATCGTTCCATAAGTTCTGGCAGTCTATTTCACCCTCATCCCAACCTTCTCCCTCGTGGGAGAAGGAGCTACATGCGAAAACTTTTGGAACGATTAATACAATAAAAAAAGACCAGTAAACTGGCCTTTTTCTCTTTCTAAAAAACAAGAAAGTTTATTTCAATAAACCTTGCAATAAACCATTCAATTTATGAACAAATGCAGCAGGGTCTTCTAACTGCCCACCTTCACTCAAAATAGCCTGATCAAACAATATATTAGCAATATCTGCAAAACGATCATCATCCTGCTCATCTTTAATACTCGTAACTAAAGCATGCTCAGGGTTGATTTCAAAAATAGGCTTACTTCCACCCATTCCCATCATATTCATTGATTGGCCCGCTTCTTTCATAATACGTTCCATATTAAGGCTCATATCATTATCACCGGTCACTAGACATGCTGGAGAATCAGTTAAACGATTAGTGATACGCACTTCACTTACTTTATCGCCCAATACTTCTTTCATTTGCTTCAGAACAGACTCAAAATCCTTTGTTGTTTCTTCTTTCTCTTTTTTGTCTTCTTCTGTATCTAGCTTATCTAGATCTAACTCACCTTTAGCAACTGATTGTAATTGCTTACCATCAAATTCAGTTAGATTAGAAATTAACCATTCATCAACACGGTCAGCCATTAAAATAACTTCAATGCCTTTTTTACGGAAGATTTCTAGATGTGGGCTATTTTTAGCAGCAGAAAAACTATCAGCAGTCACATAATAGATTTTATCTTGACCTTCTTGCATACGCTCAACATAGTCAGCTAATGCAACGTTTTGTTTTTCTGTATCGGTATGAGTAGAAGAAAAACGCAATAACTTAGCAATGGCGTCTTTATTTTTGCTGTCTTCAATCACACCTTCTTTGATAACATTACCAAACTCAGACCAGAATTTTTCATAACCTTCTGCATCTTTAGCCATTGTTTTCAACAAACCAAGTACTTTCTTAACCGCACCCGCTTTAATAGTACTGATTTGCTTGCTTTGTTGTAAGATTTCTCTTGAAACGTTTAATGGTAATGAATCAGCATCAATCACACCGCGAACAAAACGCAAGTAACGTGGCATTAATTGCTCTGCATCATCAGTGATAAAAACTTTACGGATATAAAGTTTCACACCATGTTTTGCATCTCTGTCCCACATATCAAAAGGAGCACGAGCAGGCACATAAAGTAACAATGTGTATTCGTTAGTCCCTTCTACTTTACTATGTACATGAGTTAATGGATCTTGAAAATCATGACCGACATGTTTATAGAATTCGTTATATTCTTCATCAGAAACGTCTTCTTTAGAACGTGTCCATAATGCAGACGCACTATTTACAGTTTCATCTTCAATACGTGCTGGAGCAGTCTCTTTACCTTCTTCATCAGTTTCAGCAGGAATTTCTTGATCCATCACGATAGGTAAAGAAATATGATCTGAGAATTTTTTAACAATTGAACGTATTCTAAAATCGTCTAAGAACTCATCTTCACCTTCTTTAAGGTGTAAAACGATTTCTGTACCGCGTGTCGCTTTTTCAACAGCCTCTATTGTGTAATCCCCTTCACCTGCAGATTCCCAACGTACAGCTTCTTGCTCACCCGCTTTACGCGTCGTTAAAGTGACTTTATCAGCAACAATAAAAGCAGAGTAAAAACCAACACCGAACTGACCGATTAATTCGCTATCTTTAGCTTCATCACCTGTCATTTTTTCAAAGAACTGTTTAGTTCCAGACTTAGCGATAGTACCGATATGATCCTGAACTTCTTCACGAGTCATACCAATACCCGTATCAGAAACCGTTACAGTACGCTCATCTTTATCAAAAGAAATGCGAATACCTAAATCACTATTACCCTCATAAAGGCTTTCATTAGATAAAGCTTCAAAACGTAATTTATCTGCAGCATCAGATCCGTTTGAGATTAATTCACGTAGAAAAATTTCTTTATTACTATATAAAGAGTGAATCATCAAATGTAGCAGATGCTTTACTTCAGTTTGAAAACCTAAGGTTTCTTTTTTAGCTTCAACAGTCATGGGTTACACATTTCCTATTATTTCAATTTTGATTGAATTAAATTTGGGGGCGTTAATTTTTTTTTCAAGTATTATTTTATTTTGGGTGAATTGTCTTGGGTGTATGATGACAAATATTACTTCACTAAAATATATAACTACCCATGACAAATAAATCAGTTATATCAAAAATTATTATCAGTATATTTTGCCTACTATCCCATTCGACTTATGCATCCAAATTTAAAAGCGGATTAGTTAATGGGAAGCTACAAGCATGTCCAGACTCACCCAACTGTATTAATACTGAGACACTAATCATCAGCCCCATTAATATTTCTAAAACAAAAGCAACACTTGCATGGTCGCTTTTACAACAAGTAATTACTGAGCAAGGTGGAAATATACACTCTCAATCAAACAATTATTTATCAGCAATATTTAAATCCGATATTTTTGGCTTTATTGATGATGTTGAAGCACGGCTTGATTTAGAGACTAAAACCATTCATTTACGCTCAGCGTCCAGAGTTGGCTATTATGATTTTGGTGTTAATAACAGGCGCCTACAAACCATTATAAAAACCATGCAACTTGAGCTATATAAACTAAAATAACCCCGGTCATTTTAGCCCTCAATCACCAACCGCTTGAGTCATCATCCTCATCTACCACCTTATTTTTAAACCCTTTCGGTAGCTTAGGTTTCTTAGCTGTTCTTAATAATACAAAAACCCCACCAAACACAAGACATATAGCCAATAATATAAAACCTGTTAATACCATATTTTCAATACCTTACATCGTAACAAAATGCTAAAATAGCACCCATTAACATTAAAAGAAAAACCAATGAAACAAGTCGAACTCCTTTCCCCTGCTGGCACTCTAAAAAACATGCGTTACGCCTTTACTTATGGCGCAGATGCCGTTTATGCAGGACAGCCTCGATATAGCCTCCGCGTCAGAAATAATGATTTTCTTGAAGACAATCTCGCAAAAGGTATTAATGAGGCTCATTCTTTGGGGAAAAAGTTCTTCCTTGCTACTAATGTTATTCCACACAACACAAAAGTTAAAACTTTTATTGCAGATTTGGATCCCATCATTGCCATGAAACCAGATGCCCTCATTATGGCAGACCCTGGTTTAATCATGATGACTAGAGAAAAATGGCCTGAAATGCCTATTCATTTATCAGTTCAAGCTAATACCGTTAATTTTGCAGCGGTAAAATTTTGGCAAAGCATGGGGATAGAACGAATTATTCTTTCTCGTGAGTTATCTTTGGATGAAATTGAAGAAATTCGTCAGCAATGTCCCGATATAGAATTAGAGGTTTTTGTTCATGGTGCACTCTGTATTGCGTACTCAGGCCGTTGTTTGTTATCCGGTTATTTTAATCACAGAGACCCAAATCAAGGAACTTGCACAAATTCATGCCGCTGGAAATACGACACCGTACCTGCACATGAAAATGCTGAAGGCGATTATGTTTTAGACAACCCAGCCATTTCCATGAACGATATTAGCAATGCTAGTTGTGGAGGAGCAGAACGTCACCCTTTAGCAGATAAAACATACTTTCTTGAAGAAGAAGGCAGAAAAGGGGAATTATTACCTATCATGGAAGATGAAAATGGCACTTACATCATGAACTCTAAAGATTTACGTGCGATAGAACATGTCCAGCGCTTAGTTGATATAGGGATCGATTGTCTTAAAATTGAAGGAAGAACCAAATCACATTACTATGTTGCTCGTACTGCTCAGACTTATAGACAAGCGATTGACGATGCTTTAGCAGGTCGTGATTTTCAACCCAACTTAATTGGTGTATTAGAAAACCTTGCAAACAGAGGCTATACCGATGGTTTTTATCAACGCCACCATACCCACGAGCATCAGAACTATATCACTGGTTACTCAAAAAGCCATCAACAGCAATTCTGTGGCGAAATCAAATCCTATAACGAAGAAACAGGCATTGCTGAAATCAATGTAAAGAATAAGTTTGCTGTAGGCGACAAACTAGAATTAATACTTCCTGAAGGTAACCAGGATATTATCGTAGAAAGTATGACCGATCTATACAATCATGAAATGCAAGAAGCCGCTGGTGGAGGGTATGAAGTTAAAATACCTTTACCTAAAGGCTGTAACCAAGGCTTATTGTCTCGGTACATATAAAGATAACGGAAAACACTAGTCCTATTAATTCCGTAGAAAAAATTTAGTTACGTTAAAATACACTCCAATTACCCAAGTAAAGAAGTCAAGATATGCAAATTAAACTCGCTAACCCCCGTGGATTCTGTGCTGGCGTAGACCGCGCCATTGAAATTGTAGATCAGGCGATTGAAGCCTTTGGTGCACCCATTTATGTTCGTCATGAAGTCGTACATAACCGTACAGTAGTTGAAGGATTACGGGATAAAGGTGCTATTTTTATAGAAGATGTCAGCGAAGTCCCCGAAGGCTCTTATTTAATCTTTAGCGCCCACGGTGTTTCCAAACAAGTACAGCAAGAATCTAAAGACCGTAACTTAACAGTATTTGATGCAACCTGCCCTTTAGTCACTAAAGTCCATATTCAAGTTGCTAAACATGCAAAAGCAGGACGAGAAACAATCCTTATTGGTCATGCTGGCCACCCAGAAGTTGAAGGCACTATGGGACAGTATGAAAAACAAGCAGAATCAGGAGGTATGTATTTAGTAGAAACACCTGACGATGTTAAAAACTTAAAAGTCAACAACCCTTCAGACCTAGCTTATGTAACCCAGACAACCTTATCGATGACAGATACTCAAATCATGGTTGAAGCATTACACAAGTACTTTCCTGATATCCAGGAACAAAAGAAAGATGATATTTGCTATGCCACACAAAACCGTCAAGATGCAGTTCATGATTTAGCAGAAACTGCCGATGTTATCTTGGTTGTTGGCTCACCCAACAGCTCGAATTCAAATCGATTACGAGAAATTGCGGAACAACTCGGTAAAGCGGCTTTTTTAATAGATACCGCAGCTGATATGCAACAATCATGGTTTAAAGACATAAGCACAGTTGGCGTTACCGCAGGTGCTTCTGCTCCTGAAGTATTGGTTCAAGCCGTGATCGACCAGTTAAAACAGTGGGGAGGAGATAGTGCTATTGAAATTCAAGGTATTGAAGAAAAAGTTGTGTTTTCAATGCCTAAAGAATTAAAAAAGCATATGGCTCAACCTTAAACCATGCTTTTATATAGGGTGGGCTCACTCACCCTATAATAACTAGTGAATTATTAGAGAGCTCCTTAACTATTTTTTTTGCTGCTTCTTAAGCAACCATTTAGCAAAATGACTCCTAGGTTGATACACGCCATGCTGAATATAATACAATTTATATTCGCTATTGATTGTTGCATTAAATAGTCGATGAGCTAAGCCTGTTCCACAAAACAATATCTGGTCATTTTCTTGTATTTCATAATTATCTGGCGGCAGAACCATCTCATGCTCACCTGACTTTATAACAAAAACAACTAAATCCAGCCAGTGCTCTCTACCCCTTGGATCTCTAATCAAATCACCTAAGAAAACCTTTTGATTATTATCCAACAACTCAATAACAGCTTTACTTTTTTCTCGGGTAAAGTTGATAGTCACTAAGTGAGGCTTTTGATTCCCAACCTTCTCCCGCAATCTATAAATAATTGTTTCCATTTCCTCCTGTCGACCTGACACATCCTCTAATAAATGACGGAAAAAAGTTTTTAACAAAGGCGCTATCAATAAAAACAATATTTTTCTAGCTGCAACCAAAGTTGGTTGCATCACCATATCAATTTCCGTCGCACGAAACGCCACTTCATTTTCATGCCTATTTTGTCTGACAATAGTAAATAAATCTCTATTAAAATAGCGAGCATTCAATAAAATACCCAAATTATGCCCATCATCATCCGTCCCAGACAGAATGCCAACAGCGTCTTCAATACCAGCTTGTGCCAGGGTCTTTGAGGTTGTTCTTCCTACAACATATCGATCAATATGCTCTTCTTCCTTAGAATCATGAGGATCAATGACTGCTGTTTTAATACCATATTTACTTAAAACCCGATTAACTTCATGTCCCATGCGACCATATCCACACAAAACCCAAGTCCCTAAGGGTGGCGTAATATAACGGTCTAAAGTTGCTCCCCTATCCCGAACCAGCCAATTATTAAATGAATAAAACCCTGGATTACGTATAGCAGCTGCCAAAACTTTAGCAAAGGTTTTAAAGGGGTCGACAATATGCACTTCCCCACCAAGAGTTGCCAAGGTTTCTTCAAACACCTCAACTTTTGACATTGAGATAATTCCAACAGCAGGGTTTAATAAGCGAGCTAAAGCAGAAACTTTTAAGTTTGCTTCTTCACTATTGGTAATTGCAATAACCGCTTTACAATTTGAGCGACGCAAGCCCGCTTCAAGTAAATGTTTAGGAACACTAGCATCACCACAAAATGAAGGTGTCGCCACGGTATAATTACGCAGTTGCAAAGCCTTAATTCTCTCTTCATCACTATCTATAATAACAGCAGGGTAGCCATAATCACTCAACCCCCGCATCAAAACACTGCCTGTATCACCAAAACCACAAAGAATAACAAAAGGGGCCTCTATTCGCTGCACTCCTCTATAAAATCGCCATTCAGAGAGAGCCCTTAAAAGAAAAGGGTTTTGAAATAATCGAATAATTGAACCTATGGCATACAACCAAGTAACGACACTAACATAAAGGCAAATAATGGCCCAAAAGCGCTGTGCATCACTAAACTTCAGAGGGATTTCACCAAAGCCAGTAGTCGTTGCAGTATAAGTCATAAAATAAAATGCATGAAAAATACTCATATACTGCACTTCACCTTCAATCTCTATGCCTGGTATAAACACCATCCCTAAAATCGAAATTGAATATACAGTGAGCAAGGCAATCAATGGGCCTCGCATTTCGCGCATAACAATAAAGGTAACGCGACTTAAATCAACTGACGCAGCCATACTAATTCTCTATTAGAAGTAATATCAAAACTTTTCCAACGCTTACAAACGATTAAATAAAGTTTCAGAAACCAAAATAATGGTTGAAATAACATTAGCCAGCAAAGCCCCGCCTGTTAGAGAAACTATACTAGACATAACATCTGGGGTGAGACCTGTACCCGTTATATGTACAGCAAAAGTCCAATAAGTCGCAGCAGCAATCAGCTCTAGATCGGCCACCAGACTAGTCGCTAATAATACGGCACCAATTTGTGATCTATCACCAAATTTTAAAACCGTCGCTATTAAATTAACCACAATAACAGCAAACAATTCAAAAACATTATGATGCTCTGGATTATCCATCTCTCCTAAAAAGAAACCAAAATTCAATGTTAATGCTAACACCACAAAAAAACCAAATATGACTTTCTCTAGATTCATTTCCCATTACCTCTGTATTTGATAACAAACAAGCCTGATCTAAAATGACTTAATAAAAAACTATTTTAACGCTAAATACCTCTTTCAGAAACGTGATTTTAAAAAACATTCTCTCATCGCACCCTATTTCATAAAAAACATTCAAAATAACACTAGCCTCAGTATATTATTTATTGCTAATATAGGTTTTTTATTTGGAGTTTTATTATGTCCGTTACAGCCCTAGATCTTGTTGCCGAAGCAAAAAAAAACATTACACTGTGCGATATTGAAACGGTAAAATCAGACCATTCCAATCATTTAGTACTCGATGTTAGAGAACCCGCCGAATATGCAGCAGGCTGCTTACCTGGAGCAATTAATATTCCTCGTGGTGTTCTAGAGTTTAAAATTGGTGCTCACCCAGCTTTTCAAGACACACAAGATACTAAGATTTTTGTTTATTGCCTAACGGGTGGAAGATCAGCATTAGCAACAGAAGCCTTAAACAAATTAGGCTATACTCATGCCTGCAGCATGGAAGGTGGATTTACTTTATGGAAAGAAAACAGCTTACAAATTGATATTCCTTAACCTATGCCAGAATTAGAATCTATCCGAATTGATAAATGGTTATGGACTGCGCGTTTTTTTAAAACGCGCAAGTTTGCTAGTGATGCTGTTTCAGGAGGAAAGGTTCACCTGAATGGGCAGCGTTGCAAACCCGCCAAGGAACTTAAAATAGGGATGAAACTTTCTATCACTAAAGATCAATTCCAATGGGATATTACCGTTCTTGGCATTAACAGCCACCGCCGCCCCGCCAAAGAAGCTGTTTTACTTTATCAGGAAGATCCAGCCAGTTTTGAAAAAAGGCAACAGCAAATTATTTTACAAAAAGAACAACGTGCCTTAGCCCCACAGATAGATCGCGAACATAGGCCAAATAAAAAACAAAGGCGGCAAATCCACCGTTTTAAACAAGGCTAGTACATGACTCCTTAACTATTTTGTAGTGTCACCTTTTTTTACATTACCCCCAACTATAGCAGCTCTTTTTTAGAAAAACCTTACGATTAAACTCAAACTCTCCTGTTCTAGCATTCTATTCATATCAAATAGGCATATTCACTTCTCTTAATTTTCTACAATGCCCTACTGTGAAGCAATGATCTCTCTATTATAAAAAAATGTCAGCTTTATTTACACACCTCATATTAAACCCTCTTAATTTCCAATAAAAACAACAAGATAAATTAACGGCGTGTTTTTTGCTTATTCCAAAGAGAATTAAACACTTATCCTTTTATCCCCTTAATACCTATTGGAAAAATAAATGAATAAAATAATTATTAGCTTTTTACTTTGTATTTTAAGCTCAAGCCAAGCATTAGCAACTATAGCCCCAACAAATCTACTGGAAGATTTTAACGCGCCATTTCCTACCTGGGAAAGTAACTGGCTAGGTTTAAATTCTAACATTGAAAATTATTATGGCTCTGGAGCTACGGGCAAACAAGGAGCTGGCGGTCTTTGGATTACTGATGGTGATGGCATACGAGCAGGTGGACTGACTGAAACAGTTGAAATCAATTTCATTCCTTCTTTCGGCTCTAAATTATCACACTTTGGAATAGATATAACCACATACGTAACAGGACTTTTCATACAAGTATTCGACATATCAGGAAACACTCTTCTCAATTCAGCAGTTCCAGAAAAGCAAGGGATATACCATAACTTTTCTGTTAATTCAGACAATGGTATTTCAGGCTTCAATTTATTTACAAATAATACCAATCAAATAGAAGGAAATACAGGTATTGACAATGTAAGTGTTACACTCAGCTCAGTACCAGTTCCTTCAGCTGTTTGGTTTTTAAGTTCAGGGTTAATAGGCTTGCTTAGTATCAGAAAAAAAGTTAGTTCGTAACGATTAACCATACCTAAGTCTTTCTACTTGCCAACACTTACAAACAAGTTGGAGGCTTAGGGATTCCCGCAATTTTACAGGCATATTTTAAAGGCCCTTCAGGAAAGAGTCTATGCAGGTATCGGCTATTTCCTTTATCCTCTCCAAACTCTTTTTTTATGGCTTTAGTAAAGACCCGTGCATTAGGCAGATGTTTATATTGCTGATAATAATGTCTTATAAAAAAAACAATTTCCCAATGTTCAGAGCTTAATTCAAGATTATTTAATCTAGCCAGCTCATTTGCCACCCTTTCATTCCAATTATTTAAATCTACTAAAAAACCATCATCTGTTGTTTTTAATTCATATCCTTCGACAATTAGTTCCACGTTTTAATAACCTTGCTGTTTTCGGTTAACTCAACAAAATACGGATAATCAATCACTTTAATTCCTAAACTCAGCTCTTCCTTACTAACCCCTCTTGTTTCAAGCTCAACAGCTAAAACATGGAGATTTATTCCATTGTTCAACATTTTTTGTAACTTAATATTTAATTGGCCATTCTTATTCAACTGTAAAGATGCACCCTCAAAAAAGACCACATCATCTGCACATTCAATCCTTTGCAATACAGCCTTATCTATAGGCGAATGATAAATTAAATGAAGCATTACCGTTACTCAACATGGGTCAATTTAAGACCTACAATTCCTAGAACAATAAAACTAATGGATAATAACCTAACCCATTCTACCGATTCTTTAAAAAGGAAAATACTTAAAATAGCCACACCAACTGCTCCCATACCCGTCCAAATTGCATAAGCAGTTCCTAAAGGCAAAGTTTCTATAGCTAACATTAACAAATAGAAACTAGCACCTCCAGAAGCCATGGTCACTAGACTAGGATACAGTTTAGTGAACCCCATATTATATTTTAAACTCAACGCAAAAATTATTTCAGCCAGTCCCGCAGAAAACAAAAACAACCACCCAAGCATTGACATCTCCCATTTCAAGTGCAATAAAAAGCTTTTTATTCTACAATACGTAGTTTCAGATTCAATCATTATTCCCCCTTCATGGCAAATATAGACAAATACATCGTTCGGAGTTCCAAACAAATCCTAACTTATCTAAAAACACTGTCTCAGGAAAGATGTGTCATTACTGCCGCTTTCGGTAATGACGACAAAGATAGCTTTTTAACTGCCATTATGGATATTGATGAAAAAAAACAAACGATCACCATCGATTGTGGACCTAGAGAATATCTAAACAAAAAACTGATCAACAGCGCAATCATAAAATGTACAACAAAATACAAAGGTATCGAAGTTCTATTTGAAGGTAGAAAAGTTGTAAAGTCTGGCACATCTAGTCAACCTGCTTTTATTTTGCCTCTTCCCAAGTCAATATTTTGGATTCAAAGACGGCAGTTTTATAGAATAAAATCACCTTTATCCAAAAATAGCTATTGTTCTATCTCTTTTAAAAAACCTGAAACTGACGAACAAATCTCACATAATTTCCCACTATATGACCTCAGTGCAAGTGGCATTTCTTTTATCAATGATTCCCTAGAACATAAAGATCAGTTACTTCCTTTTGTTCAACACCTTGACTGTGTACTCGCTCTAGAGAATGAGTCAGCTCTAAAAATTGATATTGAAGTTCGTAACGAACGTCCTGTGAATCCTAGCCAACCTGAAAAATTAAGACACATCGGCTGCCTTATTATCAACCCCTCTCCACGTATTGAATCGACAATATTACGTTATATGCAAAACATAGAACGTGAGATTAAAAAAATATCTAAATAAAGATATTTTTATTTTACCTATGTCCCCCTTTAATTCAGCATTAACAAAAAAAAAGATCTATAGTGTTTCCGAGCTTAATAAAGAAACAAAAGATTTATTGTCTACTCATTATTCATTTATTCAAGTCGAGGGCGAAATATCCAATTTAAGCCAACCCTCATCAGGACATATTTACTTCTCATTAAAAGATAAGAAAGCACAAATCCGCTGTGCCATGTTCAAATCTCAATTGCGCAGATTATCTTTTACACCTAGCAATGGCAAACAAGTCATCGTTTCCGCTCAAGTCAGCTTATATGAAGCCAGAGGGGACTACCAATTAATTGCTGATAAAATGCAGCAAGCAGGTGAAGGCGGCCTACAACTTGCTTTTGAGCAATTAAAGTCTAAGCTATTTAACGAAGGGTTATTTGATCAATCCCTTAAGCAAGCACTCCCACTTCTTCCAAAACAGATAGGCGTTATCACCTCAGCTTCAGGTGCTGCCGTCCATGACATTTTAAGTGTTTTAAAAAGAAGGTTTCCTGCTATTCCTATTATCATCTATCCCACATCAGTTCAGGGCGAGGCAGCAAAATTTGAAATATGTAAAGCCATAGAAACGGCTAACTCATTAAAACAGGCTGACATTTTATTATTAGCCAGAGGCGGTGGCTCTCTTGAAGACCTTTGGTCTTTTAACGAAGAATCCGTAGCTCGCGCCATTATAAAAAGTAAAATCCCTATTATTTCAGGTATTGGTCACGAAGTTGACTTTACCATTGCTGATTTTGTCGCCGACCTACGTGCACCAACGCCTTCAGCCGCAGCAGAACATGCCGTTCCCAGTCAAGAATCATGGTTGGCTAATTTTCAAGCGATTGAATATCAACTACATCAAATTATTCAACGTCAATTATCTCAGCATCAGCAATCAATTCAATGGCTCAATAAAAGACTACAACAGCAACACCCCGGCCAACAGCATCAACGCCATGCTCAAACAATTGATAATTTAGATTCCAAAATACAGCAATTAATTCAAGAAAAAATAAAACATTCCCAACATTTAATAAACAACCAAAACTACAAACTACAGCAACATAACCCAGCAAATAGGATCATCCGCTATAAGGAACAGCTGAATTATTTAAGTAAACGATTAAACACATCGATAATACATAACATTGAAAAGTTAAAAACAAAGCAATTGTCACTTATTCAGACTCTAAATACTGTTAATCCATTAGCGACTTTAGAAAGAGGCTATTCAATCACCAACCCTGCCAAATCAACCACTATTATTAGTAGCAGTAAGCAACTGAACACTGGTGACAAAATAAAAACTCGCTTTGCTAGTGGGCATATTATCAGCCAAGTCCAAGAAATTAATCATGACTAAACCCTTATCTTTTCTATTTTTTTGTCTCTTCTATTTTACTTTTTCATACTCCAGCGCAGCGCCTCATCTTATAGAACAAGCGACACCTGGCGGCATTATCATGATATCTATTGCAGAAATAGACCAAGAAGCACCCAAAGCCTTTTTCAACAATAAACGTGTTGCCATGACTAAAAGTAATACACACTGGCTTGCTTTAATCGGCATTCCTCTTTCTGCAAAACTAGGGGAGCACAAAATAACTCTAGAAATGAAAGGAACAGATAAGAATCTAACTTTTAAGGTCTTTGATAAAATTTATCCCGCTCAATACCTCACCATTAAAAAGAAACGCATGGTGACAGGCTTTACCAAAGCAGATTTAAAGAAAATTAATAGCGACAAAAAAGAAATGACTGCGGCAAAATCAACATGGACTGAGCAGACTATTGACACCCATTTTATACCGCCTGTTGATGGCAGGCTAAGTAGTCTATTTGGGCTAAAACGTTTTTTTAACAACATAGCCAAACGCCCTCACAATGGACTAGACATAGCAGCCAAGACAGGTACTCCCATTATTGCTCCTGCATCAGCTAAAGTGATTAATACAGGAAACTTCTATTTTAATGGAAATACTGTTTTCTTAGACCATGGTCAAGGTTTATTAAGCGCTTACCTTCACATGGACACAATAACAGTAAAAGAAGGACAAAAAGTTAAGCAAGGTGACATGCTTGGAACTGTGGGTGAAACTGGAAGAGTAACAGGCCCCCATTTACACTGGATTGTATACTTAAATAAAACACCTATTGACCCTGCTTTATTTATTCCTAATGATATAGAGCGACTTAATGCTAAAAATAAAAGATAACCTTTAAAAAGTATTTAATATTCCCTCATTCCTTGAACAACAGTACAGTTTCGCCCTTGGTGCTTAGCTTTATACATTGCAGCATCAGCCGCCGCTATCATTTTATTATACGTTTTAAAGTCTTGTTGATAAAGAGTAACACCAATACTAATGGTTAATGCACGCCCAAGAAATCGTTGTTTAAGAATTTTACCTTTCCTCTCAATCTCCAAACGAATACGTTCAGCATAACAATGCGCACCTTGAGTTGTTGTATCCTGCAATACAAAAACAAACTCCTCTCCACCATACCGGCCAATAAAGTCACTAGGTCTTGTTAATGTTTGCATAATCTGGGAAACAATTTTTAACACATCATCCCCTGCTTCATGTCCACAAGAATCATTAAACTTCTTAAAGAAATCTATATCGATAAAACCAACAGCAACCCGTCTTAATTGCGCCTGATCTAATTGAAATGTTGCAGTTAAATGCTCAATAATCATCCGTTTATTCAGTAAGCCTGTCAATCCATCTAACTCAGCTCTTTTTTTCTCAAGCTCAAAACGCTTAGCATTTGCTAAGGCAATGCCTAGTTCATGGATAATCGGGGTAATCTGTACAATAGTATCAGGGGGTATTTTTTGTTTATTAATATGATTATCAATATATAAAAGAGCAACCAAACGATTTTGACTTAACACGGGGAAAACTGCAAACTCATCCACATTAAATTGTTTTAGAATATTTTTGTTACCATCATTTTCATTTGCATTAATGACAATGGGACTACGTTCTCGTAAACTACTTAAAATGGCTTTAGGTAAAGCATCAATCTTAATAGCAAATTGCGTCATATTCTCGTTACCAATCTTTGGATAACCATAAGCGGCAACCAGGGTACGTTGTTTTGGCTTTACTTTTAATAAAACTAAACGTTGAAACTTAAAATCCTCCTGAATAGCAGATAAAGTCCAAGGTATAATTTCATCTGGATCAAGGCTTTTATGTGGAATAGTTAAACTGCTGATTGAAACATTAGATGATAAATTACCAGTACCATCACTCTGTTTATTATAATGACTTAATAATAGAGCTGTTTCAATCAAAGTTGCTCGTAATTTATTAAGACTTGGAAAGTGTATCCCATAAAATTCACGAGTATGCTGCATTTCTTTATCAACAAGCCCCAACAAAATCTCAAGATCCAAATCTCTAACATTAAGATACCTTGAAACCTCTTCATGTAGTTCTGGCGGATTATTGATGCAAATAGATCCTACCCCTTGCATCCAGGCAATATAATTAGCAAAACTAACAATAGCAATCTCAAGTTTATACTGGGCATAAAGCTCATCATCTTTAGGTAACTCATGATGACAATAGACAATAGCGGCAATCTGCTCAGGAATATCCCACTGCTGACAAAAGACATATCCCATTTCCGCATGGTTTAAACCAAAAAAATCATGTTCACTTTTCAGAGTTGATTGCTCATCCCCCTTACAAGCGACAAGGAAATCGCTATAACTAATCTTTCCATGATTTTCAAACACAATTTTACCAATATCATGCATTAACCCTGCACAATAGATAAGGTCAGGCTCGGGATGCTTTAAAGCATAAGCGATAGCTCGACTGAGTGAGGCGACAAATAAACAATGCTGCCAATAGAAAAGCTGGTCAAACTCTTTTTTAGATGAATGCTGAATTAATTTATTATAAAAAAGCTGATTTAAAGCTATTTGCCGGACAGAAGAAAAACCTAGAATGTTAACCGCTCGCTTAATAGATGTTACTTTATGAGATAAAGCAAATGCAGCTGAATTAACATTCCTTAATACCTTAGCCGCTAACGTCGGCTCTGTTTCAATTAATTGAGACAAATCAGCCACATTAGCACTTTCATCACGCGTTAACCGAAGCAGCTTAAGAGCAGCCGCAGGAATGACCTGTAGCTTATCTACTTTATGCTTTAAAATTAAATCAGCCGCTTGATTAATGGCTAATAAATGATTAGCGCGTTCTGTCATGATAAAAATATAGCCTCTAAAAGCTTTCAGTTTAGCCGGTGCCTAAATTCTTATCTAACAGTTAGGCTCTAGAAGTAAATATATACCATATCCACGTTTTGTAAATGTGAACTACTTCTAATTGAGTTTGATTAAACCTAGAAAAGTCAGTTGAGCATGAAATTTGTGGAAAAATCAGGATGGACAAGACAAATAATCACTCTCAGATAATGGCCATAGTCCTTATCAAGAATGATTCTGCAGGAATTTTCGTTCAGATTTATTCACAATACCATGGAGCGATAAGCCTTCACAAAGTTGAGTGAAGGCTTATAAACTTAGTTTAATGTCCTATTCAATTGCTTGAGTATCAATTTAGCAGTCAACTGATTTTTCTAGGTTAAACCAAAGAAGAGAAGTATAGATTAAGTAGATAGATTCCAAACAAAAGCTACTACTCGCCTCCTTTGAGTCAGGGGACAGTAGCAGCTCTATTATCAGGAAGAATTTTAACTTTCGACTACAAAGCCTTTAACTTTGCTAACTCTGCTTTAGCAGAGTCCAAATCACCATATTTTGCACCTTCAACAACAGCCTTTTCAAGCTCCATTTTTGCTTCTTCCACTCGCCCTTTATTAATATAAACCATGGCCAAATGGTAATGCATTTCAGGGATGATGCCTTCTTTTTGCATAACAGATTCTAGCGCATTTAAAGCCTCATCTATATTCCCAGTTTTATAACTTGTCCAACCATAGGTATCCAAAAATGCTGAATATTCTGAATCTTTTAACGCTGGAACCAATGTACTCGCTTGCTCTATGTGCTTTGGATCTTCACTTTCCACTAGCAATGCAGCTAAGTTATTGACGGCCAATAAATTATCAGGGAATAATTTTAATACAGACTGGTAAGCATCTATAGCTTTAGTTGTATCACCTGCAATTGTATTTAAAATCCCCAATTGCATATAAAAAGCACCACTTTCAGGTATAGCAGCAACACCTTGCTCAAAGACTTTTATCAAATTATCTAACTGCTTCTGAGCTTGATAAACTGTTGCCAGATTTTTGTAACCAAGCTCAACCTCTGGTCTTAATTCTATGACACGTTTAAATAAACGTTCAGCATCAGAATATTTTTTCATTTGACGATAAAGTTCAGCTCGCATTGTTAAGAAAATAAGGTTATCTTTATTTTCTGCTAACGCTTTATCTAATATTTGCTCAGCTTTTGCTGTCTGCTTTAATGCCAAATGAGCATTAACAATCCCGCCAATAACATCTGCTGCATTGGGTTTAGTCTCTAAAACTTTAGAATATTCCTCAATTGCCTCTTCAAACTTCTGTTGCCCCATATAAAGTTGGGCAAGTTTAAAATGAGGCAACTCTTTTACTTCAGCATTCTCTAACAAGCCTTTTGCGACGTCTTCTGCTTTCTCCCACTCCTGTTTCTTACCATATAAATCTACCAACATGACAGAAACATCAACATCATTCTTAAACAGGGTCTGTGCCTTTTCTAATAACTTAATCGCCCCTTCTTCATCCTTAAGTTGTACCTTTATACGCGCTAGATCTTTTATTGCAACCAGGTTCTTAGGGTTAATTAACACTATTTTTTCAAATGTTTCTTGAGCCAACTCAATATTTTTTGATTGTAATTGAGCAATAGCCAATATCATCAAGGCTTTTTCCGAATCAGGCGATTCTCTTAGAACAGATCGAGCGTCAGCAAGAGCACCATCAAAATCCTTATCTTGTACCAACAACCCCGCTCTCAGCAATAGAGCATCTGTATTTTTAGAGTCAAGCTCAACGATATCATCAACCATTTTTCGTGCTTGCTCTTTATCTCCCTTTGCCAGAAAAAGCCTTGCCAGCTTATTTCTAGCATCAAGACCAGAAGCACCTAGCTTATCATCTTCAACAATCTGCTCAAGAATCTGCTGAATTTTTTCTGGTTGATCCTTGTAAAGGGGAAGTTTAGCAAACCTAAAACCAAAATTTTCTGGATTTTCGTTAATCAGTTTATCTAATTCTTTTTCCGTTTGCTCTTTACCTCGTTGACGGTTTAAAAAATCAATTAATACAAACTTAGGCTGATCACTATCAGGCACTTGTTTAACTAATTTTTTTAAAACTCCTTCAGCCTGATCAACTTTTTTGTCAGTCATATATAATTTTGCCAAATTATAATATAGAGACTCATTTTCAGGGTTTTTTTCAATCAATGACTGATACAAGGCCTCTGCTTCAGCCTTCTTTTCCTCTATCAATAGTATGTTAATTTTCACTAAAGATAACTTCAGTTTATCTGGGTGAGCAGCTAAGGAAGTATCTAAAACTTGTTTAGCCCCTTCTATATCTTTTTCATCACCCAACATTTTTATCATTAACAATGATACTTCATAATGTCCAGGTTCCGCTTCTAACGCTTGCTTTAAAAAAGCCATCGCCTCTGTTTTTTCTTTTTTAGCTAAATGAACAGTGGCTTTTAATGCTAAAGCATCTGCATTATTAGGTTCAACAGCCAAAACCATTTCAGATTTTTCTAGAGCTTTATCGTATTCTTTACTAAATAAAAGTAATTTACCTAGCTTTAACTGTGCATCATAATGATCTGGTTTTGCCTCAACAACAGCCAACAAAGTACCATACATTTTTCGCCAATCCTGACTTTTCTCCGCCGCCAAAGCAGATAGATAGCGAGCATCAACATTTTTAGGATTGATTTGCAGAACATTCTTTAATTCAACCCGCATTTTTTCATAATTACCATCATCAAAATACACTTGAGCTTTATTTAAATACTTGGCTTCCCTATCTTCAGCTCCATCACACCCTACCAGAGCTAGTAAACTAACGCCTACACTTAATGCTAATACTTTTTTACTGACCATTATTTTTTTCATTGATGACCCATTATTATCATTTAATTGAGGAGCCTTTAAACATACAGCCCCACTCACTTTTATTCTTTATACTTTTACTCTCATCATTCAAACCCTTAAAACCTTTTGAACTAACAGAGAAATAAAATCACAAATCAAGGCTTTCTTCAGCCTAATTGTATAGTTGGCCATATAACACCTATAATGACTAAACCTGAGATCGTTGCAAAATACCTAGATAATCTGAAGGTATAAATATCACGATGTAACAAATATTCCAGCGCATAAACCAGGCAAAACAATCTAAAAGTTACATGCTCAATCCAGCCCAAATCAATCAATAAAATACTTGCAATAATAAACAATACAACCAAGATATCTTGAGTTGTAATTCTGAACTTTGAATTTCGTGTTATACGAATAGCAATAGATACAACAGTAATTAAAGAGAACAAAAATGCATCTATAATCCAGTGTGTATGAATCATCATTTCAGGAAACTCATTCCCCATAACACTTGAAAAGATTGCAGCGATATAAACACTTAACCGAACCCAAACATCTTGAACATATCTAGGTAAAAGAAAAAATATAAAAATCCCAAGAAGAATAAACAAATAGATTTCATTTGTCATATTTAAGATACGATCAGTTAAACAAACTAATTGTGTCACCAAAAATAGAGCTAAAGCACCATTAATATAATGGCGACAAAACTGAAATAGTTTTTCATTCCGCAACCATTCAAACCCTCTTCTATCACTTCCTTCTACGCGTCTGTGTAAACACCACTGTGTTTTAGCTGTCCAATAAAAAAACAATAGTATCGTTAATGAAATAGCTAAATAAACACCAATAACAACAAAATCAGAAGAGTAACGAAAAATTAATGCCGAGGCCAGGAAAAAACCTTGTATTAAATAAATAGACCCGACAGCTTCAGCATGAGAGAAGCCATGCTTCATTAAAATATGATGAATATGCATCTTGTCAGGTGTAAATGGAGATTTCCCCGCTCTAATTCTACGAACCATTACCGATAGAGTATCTAAAATAGGCACCCCCAACAGTAATAATGGTATGGCAGGATTTAATGCTAAATTAACTTCCTGAGTTAAATAAATAGTCAGAAATACAGCCATAAAGCCAATAAACTGACTACCTGTATCTCCCATAAAAACAATGGCTGGATGCGTGTTAAACCATAAGAATCCAACAATCCCCCCTGCAACGGCAATTGCCATAATAGCCGTTTCGACACCTCCAGCATCAATAGCCAAAAAAGCTATACTAGAAAATGTCATTAGCATAATACCAGCAGCTAAACCATCTAATCCATCCGATAAATTAACCGCATTTGTCACTCCGATAACAAATACAACAGTCAAAGGTAAGGTGACAAACAATGTGGTTGGTTCTAATCCTGCAAAAGGAATATAAGAAATATATAGTCCACCAAACATTGCTACAAAAACGGCAATAAACTGACCTAAAAACTTCCATTTATAATTTAATTCAACACGATCATCTAAAAAGCCAAAAATAATAATCACTAAACTAGCAGAGACCAAGCTAAACAGTTCACTGCTATAGGGTACAGAAACAATAATCGCAACTATTGCGCCAATAGCCAACCCTAATCCACCGCATCGAGGTATAGCAATTGAATGGACCTTACGCTCACCTGGCTCATCCAGCATATGGAGAAAACTAGCATAACGCATTAAAAATGGAATTAATGCGAGACTAATTGCAATAGAGATAACAAAGGACAAAAATAAGACCATTTATTTTTATTTAACTTAAATTTAGTTTAAAAAAAGTGTAGAAATAGAGGCAATTACCCTATTGTTAAGATAAAAAAAATGTAGGTCGGATTGGGTTAGCGTAACCCGACAAGTCTTTAAAAAGTGGCGGATAACACTATTGCTAATCCACCCTACATAAAAAACCTTAACTTAATGGTATTTGAACAATACTATACTCAAGAATTAGAGTCTTTATTTAGTTTAGTCTAACATAATCACTTTTAGAACATCTCCTGAAAATAACTGTTACTCAACCTATAGCCTCATAAAAAAGGCATATCCTCAATCTAAAACTGTAAAGACTATCTTGCTCTGCCATATAAGCTGTAGAGCTGTAGCAGAAACATAAACATATCAGGGGTCATTCTCACAATTATTCAGCTATAACACCTGGAACATAACTTTCCAATTTAGGAAAAATAGCATCTAAAAAGGTAGCCATTTTTTTATCAGCATCAGCTTCACTACTGCCCTCAGGTAGAGTAACCACTAAACGCACTAAAGCACCGTCTGTTCGTTGCTGAGTCAAAGCATCCCAAAATAAAAACCATTTCATCAAGTACTCATTAGTAATAACGCGGCCTCTTTGTTGAAACCAGTAATATACTAATTGTCTACTCTCACCTTTAGTAATGACAGCACGGTTAACTCTAAGTTTTTCACCAAAACTAGTCTCATGGTCACCGATCTGACGTTGTTCAAAATCACCAATTCGCCATCCATCCCCAGGCATGCATGATTTTGGTGAATGAGCTGAAGCACCTTTACGTTGTGAAGCATAATAAGCCACATAAAAATTGACAGGCAAACGATCACCCGCTAATGAATAATTACCAATAATATAATCATCAAACTTAAGAACATCGATAAATTTCTGCTCCATACCTACCTCGTCTCCTTTCCAGCCTTCAATCTGTAAAGGAAAACTAGCAAAACGTTGTCTTTCTGGCTTAATATCTTCTCTTCCCCCCAGCATAATTGATAAAGGAATCATTACAATTAACAAACCACAGGCTGCTAAATAGGGTTTAGCTAAACCAAACATTTGGCTATTTTCACTATCTTCTGCTTTTATTTCTGAAGGATCTACTGTAACAACTGCATCTACTACAAACACTTGAGAAAAGGTTTTATCTGACATAAACAACCGTACTAGTAACCACATCTCGGCAAAAAGCACAGCTAAACAACCAATAAAAATAATCCAGCCTTCAAAATCATGCAAAAAGCCTTCTGCTTGCTCAATCCCCCAATACTCAACCAACACTCCAATTACACCAATACGAAAACTATTCATAATGACAGTGATCGGCAGAGTAGTAAAAAATACAACAACTCGCATCCAGATAGGTGCTCGAAAAAAATAAGCACATAAAAAACCAAAGCTGGTTAAAGGGAATAAATAACGTAAACCACTACAGGCTTCGACTACTTGTAACTTATATGTTCCCAGGTCGATAACATTACCTTGCAAAAACACACTGATATCAAATAAGCGAATAACAGCAACACCTAACTGTGAAGAAACTAACTGCAACTGAGAGGACAGATTGTTATATAAGAAATTGGGGAGTGGCACCATAAAAAACAAATAGACTAAGGCAAACCACAATAAATGCATCCCCTTCCAGCCTACTAACGAAAGACACATGCCATAAAGAACAATTAAAAATGCATATTGAGTGACTATGTATAAAGAAGCTAGTTCGCCCATCATACCAATGACCAACCCAATGACTAATAGAGCTAATCCACCCCAGCTACCTTGGCCAAGGTAATTAGCTAGCACTTCTTTATTTGACCATACAAACCAAAACGAAATTATGGGAATTAAATAGCCATGGCTATATTCCTCTCGCTCCCAGTGTTCAGTCATATAAACCAGCCCATCGCTGAACATAAAACCAATTAACAATGCCACAAGACATAAAGAAGCATACAATGCCAAATTTTTAGTATTCGATAAATTCATGTTTGATTTGATTATAAATATAATTTTTTAGATATTTAAGTACTTGTGCTTTTTTAGAAACCACCAACGACACAGAACCTCATTCCTGCATTCTCTCAACAGGAATCCAATCTGCTAGAAATAGATTCCCGATAAAAAACTTCGGGAATGACGTGTTATATAAAGTGCTCTAGCTCCCTCTTTCTAACTAGACTAAAACTCATGGGTAATCAGGTAGTGGTTTGTAGGAGCATAGCGGAATCAAGGAATTTTACAAATAAACCTTGATTCCACTTCGTTTCATCAAGGCTACAGGTCTTAACTTAATGGTATTGACGGACGCTCCTACAATAATTCCTGTTAAACTAAATATACTCAGATACTTAATCTGGTAATTCATTGTGATTAAAATAAAAGAGGATAAGTTCAATATTTTTTTATTAATGCTAACGCTGAAAACAGATATTAGTCATAAAAACTAAAATGCATAACCCCAGTTTACGGATAAAGCCCCATCTCGCTCCAACTGATACCCATTGACATCATCTTCCATTGGCTGCAACCATTCTATACTTAAGCTATTACCGACTAAGTCGCCTTTTGGAATCATGGCTGAAATACCAAAACCAAGATCAAAGTATTCACCCCCATAACTTCCTGGAGAATCCATTGGACCAATAGGTTGATGTTCCCGATTATACTCACCCTCTAAAGCACCTTTAGTTGTATAAACACCTCGTAAAGAAAAAGAAAGCCAATTGATTGGGCTATAACTTCCCCAGATACTTGACTGGAATAAATCTCCCTCTCTATAACCCACATCATTCTCACTTTCAAGGCGCACAACACCTCTTGCCTGGGCGCCCCAAGATATTTTCCCTGAACGAGCGGTATATGTAAGACTAGGTAAAAAGTCCCATGTTCCACTACCTATTTGCATACCATAGTGGATCATACCAAGCTCTTCAGTATGAGCTCTACGCAATTCAATCTCAACATTTCCTGTAGGTGCACTCACCCCTACCCCAAGATGAAAATGATGTGTTTCGGAGTCATATAATTTTATTAAAGCAGACATCTGAGTATCACCAAAACCGCCCGTCATATGCTCATGCGAAGCATGTGCTAACTCTGCATAGTCTGGCGAGCCAACCCCACCAACAGCAGGCGCACCATCAAGCATACGCATATTCATACTCATATCAACAAAAGTAGGCATAACCATCAAATTTAACCAGTCAGTGGCTGCATACATGATGTTAAACATATGCATATGCATAGTCATATCTTTTGGAGCAACATAGCACTGCCGTCCTCCACAATCATAATTAAGTATTTCTTGATCTGCTATTTTATCATTTCCATGTAGCATGTCTCCTGCCTGGGTGCTATACATATACTTATACCCCACCATCCAGTCGCCAGGTTTAGTCAGCATATGTGCAGACATCACTCCAGCAGGAACTGGCGCGCCATGATCTACATGATGCGAGTGATCATGAGACGAACGACTACTCATTGATGACAAATCAACTGTTAAAGCTGCATTAGCCGTGTAAGAACTAAAGTCAGCATAACTTCCTTCGCCTCCACCCCCCATTTTTAATGAGCCTTCGTGAGTATAATACTCAAATCCCATATCTAGCCTTACACCCTTGCTAAATTGCTTACTAATAACCACGCCGCCACTTAAAGCGCCATAACCTGATAAACGATGATCACTTGAAAAATATTCTTCGGGAACATTGCCATAATCTACAGCTTGGTTATTCGTTAAAGCTGATCTAGATATTAAATATGGGTGATAAAAGTCAGCTTTATCCTGTGAATAATAGCGCACGGTTGGGGTCACACTCCAGCCTCGGCCTAAAGGTTGAACCCAATCAGCCTCAAAAGTATGTGCATTGATTCCCCAGTCATCATGAAAAAAGCGGTATCCAAAATTGATCGCCGCATCTAAAGGCTCAATATACTGCACAATTTTTGCATTCCAGGCCCACTGGTTTCGCTTATCGGGGCGTTCTTCAATATACGCACCTTTTGCCGCGCTATACACGCCAGGTGTCACTTGAGCAGGATTTAAAAAAAACACATACACCGCTTTGTAGGGGTTTTCCATAAACCCAGTACTATTGGTATAGTTCATACTCAATTCAGCCAATGTATTCTTACCGAGTATTTGAGTAAGCCCTAGACTCGTTGACCAATCTTCACGCTCTCCAAAAATCGTATTGCTATCCCCAACAACGTCCGTTTCTGCCCTAACAATCTGGTCTTTATAGCCATAAGTCATTAAATACCCAAAAGCATCATGATCAAAAGTTGCTGATACCGTGCTATTGCTATAACTTTGGTTAAAACTTAAAGTGGTTAATTTATTATTTAAATCGAGCGTCCCTCCCCAGTTAACAAAGCGTGATTCATAATCATTTTCTACAGAAATACCCCCGCCCACATTAACTGAAGCCTCATTCCACTCATAACGCAAATTAAAATCACCTTGCTTGCGCGTTTCAGGTGATGCCATAACCATAGTATGAACAAGTTGCGAATCTTGATTATAACTAGGCGCATTTAAAGGCCCTGTTTTAGTAACAGGGTTTAAGTCCGTATCAAAATAAGAAGTATCAGACTGTAAAATGGGAGAAGCCCCAGTGATAACACCATTTGTTCTTACTACTCTATTACCTCTTGCCCCTACAGGCGCTGTTGCAATTGGGGTAGCACCTGACCAGGTATCTTCAGTATAATTTGCAGTAAACTGTAATCTATCCAACAAACTCAACTTAGCCTTTACATGAAGACTATCCACTTCTATCGGTTTAAAGCTTGGCACTTCCTCTTTAGAATCCACTGGGATAAAACCACCAGCAGGAACCCTTGTTTCAACAGAAGAAATATCCCGCTCACTTTCTTTATAATGACTAAAGACAATACTAAACTCATTCTCTGCCGCATGAACAGGAACAACTAAACCAGGCAAAACCATAGCCGCAACATTAAGTGCTTTTAATGCCGAACTGGCTGGTTTTTGCTTTTTAAGAACAGGCTTTACAATCTTAGTAGCAACCACAGCCACCCCCTGCGCCTACACTACTCCCTGTAGCGGCTTCTCGACTGCCATAAGCATGGCCACGTAATTCAGTCTGTAATGGATGTGAATCTAATGCCATTTGTGGTTTTGATAAAACTCCGCGTTCCCAAGGTGCGACTGAGCAGCCTGTAAGGGATAAGATCAATAATAACAGGCATGGAAAAAAGAATAGTTTCATTAATTTAAATTATCTACTTAATCAACAGCGCTTGTTTGTATGATTTTGTTCAGCTGAATTCCAAGTTCATCCACCTCGCCTGGGCGAAAGCCTAAGTGAACATGTTGAATAATACCCAGCCTATCAACTAGATAACTTGAAGGCATCGCCTTAACATCAAAAGCTTTAGCACATTGTTGGTTTTCATCAATCACAGTGGAAAAATCTACAGGCATTTTTTTTAAAAAGTTGGTTGCATCATCAATACTTTCATCCAGATTAATCGCAATAACCATGAAACTTTGTTTTTTAAATTCTTTTTCCACCTTATTCATATAAGGGAATGACTTAATACAAGGCCCACACCACGAAGCCCAAAAATCAATATATAAAGCTTGTCCCTCTAATTTCGCTAAATTAAGCGTATTACCAGTATGATTCAACTGTTTTAACAAACAGGCAGGGACTTTATCGCCCACATCAAGCGCCCAAGCTTGTCCTTGCAAACAAATAATTAGGCTGATAATAGTAGCAATCCCTCTACAGAGGTTTAAAACAACATTCATTTATACTTTTTTTTCAATTTTTATCACCCTTACAATAAGGGATCTTATGAGTAATCGACGGAAGTGTAGCCTATTAAGGCTAATTTGCAAACACCCATAAAAAAACATCCGCTCAAGCGGATGTTTTTTTAGTTACATTGTATTCTTACTGATCTTGTGTAGGAATAGAAGGTATTGTGGTCTCAGTATGCGTAGCAAGATCTGCCCCTTCACAATGGAACTCGATAGAATAATAAACATCATCAAATGCTGTTGTCCCTGTTGAAGTAACATGGTGAACTAAAAAGGTATATTCCCCATTTCCGCCATTAACATAAACATAATCACTTTTAGCTCCCCCACCTATTAAATCAGTGGCGGTTGCCGCCAGCCCATCTTTATAAACAAGCAAACTAATTCTATCAGTCCGACCTGGAATATGATCTTCTATTCGTGCAGCCATTCGAAAGGAATCCACCCCTGTCGCATCCCCACAAGAACTCTTCCAAATATCTGTGGCACTTTGCCCATTGGCTGCATTCAGTGTTTGAAATCTTATATCATGGGCTGAAGCTGTACTAATAGCGCCAGTTGTTAATAATATAGCCAAAGCTAATTTTTTATTCATAATTTATTCTCACATTATTTTTTAAAAAACATACCTGATTACCCATAACTGTCTGTCTCTTTAAAAGAGCCAACCTAACCCGTCATTCCTGCATTCTTTTAGCAGGAATCTAAATTAATACGCAATGGATCCCCGATAAAAGACCTAGGGAATGACGTGTGACAGTTGGATTTATTCTTTTTCCATATATTTCGGCGCAAACCCATGGGTAATCAGGAAAACATATTGCCTTTAATCAAGCTAAAGGCTGTTTCCTCTTATTATCTTCTAAAGATTAGAAGGAAACAAAATAGATAGGCTCACGTATAGCAAAGTACAAATTAAAGCAGTTAAGTAAAATCAACTTCTTTTCGGTAGGAGGGGCCTTTGGCCGCGACTGATCTTGTTCTGGTCGCCGCCAAAGGCCCCTCCTACCGACTCTATGTGTTTAATTTATTGTTTGGCTTGCAACTTCATCAATGCATATTTTCGTACCGCCTCATTTGAGTCAGTCGCAGCCTGATTTAACAATCCCTCATCATTACTTAGCCCTACGGCTTTTATCCGAACAGCTGGCTCAGGGTCATTTAATGCCTGCATAAGTTCGGGTATTGCTGCGGCGCCCTCCCGATAAACCCAACCAAACAATGCCTGCATCCTTACTTTAACTGATGGGTCATTTAAGGCTTGCATTAACCTTGCTGTCACTTTTTCACTATTTAGCACTCCCTTTGTTGCCAGCTTGGCAATCGCTAATGCCCTTTGTTCTGGGTTTTCCACCTTGGCATCTTGCAATAAGCGCTCAAGTTTTACCGACTCGTTTTCAAGACCCTTTTCTTGAGGAAGAGAAAGACTATTGTTGACAGATTGATTATTCGCACATTGATCTTGACTCTCGGGGGCTTCTAAAACACTACCTAACACCCAAATTTCATTTGGAGAATGGCTTGGCACATCAGCAATAATGCCTTCTTTTGGATAGCGAAAGGCTATATTTGCCTCCCTTCCTAACAAACACTTTAACAGCTCTTCTACTGTTGAGGTAACACAAGTCGCCGTCACCTTTCCTTTCGGTAATACAGAGTAATGTATCGGAGTATTAATAACCTGACTCAGCTTATCCAATATCTCAGGGAGAGGTAATTGCCAAACTTGTAATTGCATTTCAGCCCCCTGATTAAGGGATAAAATCACCGACACCTTAGGCTCATACTGATTAAGCGCTGTTTTTGCCCATAAATCACCCACAAAACCACTCAGCAATAAAACAAAAATCAAATAATGCATAAAGTTCTTTGTTAAAGTCACCTTAGATACCTTAAATAAACTTCACAATCCTTAGGATGTGGGGCTTTAGCCCCTTTAGTACTATGGAGCGAGGCTAAAGCCTCACTTCCAGATTACCAAGTTATTCTTAACAACTAATCAAGATTAAGCTAAAAACTTTAGATATTATTTAGACGATACCCTCAAACATTTTTACGTCTAACTACAGCTAAACCAGCCATAGCCGAAGTAAATAACCAAACCGCAGCAGGGACAGGCACCGCTGAGACAGCTACATCACCACTCACATAAAGCTCAAAAGAATGATCGACACCACCAGGAGTACTCCAAGGTTGGTTTTTCCAGTTATTAATAAATGGAGGAATAGCTCGTACCATAGCCCCATCAAAAATTGAAGTTCCAGGTGTTTGCAACGTAGGTGCAGCAAGATTAAAATCTTCTGACATAACTACCATATATGAACCTACCTCTAGACCTTGAATAGTTGCCCCAACATCGGAAAGACCAGGAGCACTATTATTCCCATGAATATAACCATTTTTCATAGCTACACCATAGTTATTAAACCCAGAAGAATTTAACCCAGTTGCATCATCATAATCATCTGCTTCTGCATGCATAATACTAACCCCAGTCCAAAGATAGTCACCCGTAGAACTATCTTTAACAAACAACGACCCAGTCTGACTTAAACCATCACTAAAAGTATCAGTCCAAATATCAACATCCCCCACACTTAAATTATCAAAATAAAACAAATCAACCTGATCAGTTGTTTGATACAGCCCAGTATAAGTTAATGGTGTCGCTTGTACGCTTCCCATAGACAACAACATGATTGCCGCTATTACTAATTTATTTATCATAATTTTCTCATTTAATTCTATTGCTATTAATAAAGTATATAACCAACTAAAATCTGATGACCCATTAGGTCAGTAGCATATTGCACAGCATTTAATGTGCCAGCCACGCTTTTGTCTACAAAAACCTACGATTCATCCTCAATTTTTAAACGATGAGAGTCCAAGATTTCATTCTGACTACTCAGCTAAATATCACCACTTATTTATAATCATATCCTTATATTCCTTAGCTTGACTACCTTTGCCTTACTCAATTTCTATTATAAAAACTACGCCGGCTCTTGGTTTTAGTCAGAAAGTTATTTTTCAACCTTTTTAGCTCAAATCAAGCCCCTCATCCGTTTAACCTCCAACCCTAAAGTCAAAGAAAACACCAAAAAACAGGCTATTTGACACACTATACGTTAAACAACCCATTTACTCGGGTAGTTATTTTTCAATATTTTTGGTTCTTTTTAAAGCGGCCTTTTTCTCAATTAAAAAGCCTAATACAAAAATGTCAAAAATAGGTCATATGACACAAAACATGTTAAATAACACAGTTATATTAATTATGGTCACTTCTTGCGTCTTGGGTACACAACTCTTTAAACTATTTTTTTATACATTGCCACATGAGACCTAAAAGCGTTCACAAAAAATAACAACTTTACCCCTAACTTAACCTGAGCAGCCTTAATATCATCAGCAAATTACCCCTCCCGAACCCTTCCTTCTTGATCCACCCATATATATCGTAAGCCTAACTTTTTAAGCCATTTTTTTCCCGCTTTTTCCATTAACATGGTAATGGTACACGCGCTTCCTGCTATAACACACTGATCTGCAACGACCGTTACTGATGCAAATCCACTCACTGGCCAACCCGTCTTAGGGTTCAACACATGACTATAGCGCTTTCCATTTATAACAATACATCGCTCATAATCTCCACTACTAGCAACAGCCCCTGAAAAAACCTCTAACTTAGTTAATATCTTTCCTGGTTTTCTGGGGTGAGCAACACTAAGCTGCCACGGACTTCCATCCATATGTGGACCAATCACTTTTATGTCTCCACCTAAATTAACCAGACCATGCTCAATCCCATACTGCTGACAGATGGCGGCCGCTCGATCTACTGCATATTCTTTTCCTATGCCTCCAAAGTCTAATTGCATTCCTGCTGCTAAAAACTTTATAGACTGTCCGTTGATTTTTATTTTTCCCCAACCCACCGACCTTAAAATCTTATCAATCTCTTCTTGCTTAGGTATTTTTTGCTCTTTAAAATTCCAGGCCTTTCTAAGCACACCCGAGCTAATATCAAACAGCCCTTTACTTTGCTGATAGCAAGTATTTGCATAATTAAGTAAAGCGAGCGTTTCATCATCAACATCAATTTCACCCCCTTGCTCAGCCTCTCTATTTATTAGGGATAAAACACTCTCTGTTTTATAGCGCGAATATCGCGTTTCAATTCTATGAACATCTTCCATCACTTTATTTGCGACCTTTTCCCCCTGTGCCTTATTAAGACAATATATTTTTAGCTCACATGGGGAGCCCATTGCATTAAAGGGAAAAACATATAATTTAGCTGTCATTTATACCCCCTACCCTGCTCTCAAATAATTTACATATTTAATTTATCAGAAATATTGTAGGAGCGTCCGCCAATGTCGTTAAATTAAGAAATCTAGAGCATATGTAGCCTTGATGCAGCGTAGCGAAATCAAGGAGTTCACAGATAAACCTTGATTCCACTTCGTTTCATCAAGGCTACAAGACTTAACTTAATGACATTGGAGCGTCCGCCAATGTCATTAAGTTAAGCTCTAACCCATTGATTCACTTTG
>Ga0209826_1000292_pt1 | contig 36673 bp, 32 predicted proteins | sample GOMGulsemesocosm_5_FD_184637 | JGI IMG/M metagenome (GOLD analysis project Ga0209826, IMG submission 184637) | Methane-oxidizing microbial communities from mesocosms in the Gulf of Mexico - GOM15C Gulf of Mexico (SPAdes) (version 2) | ecosystem: Environmental > Aquatic > Marine > Cold seeps...
GAGGAACCAATGTGGTTCCCATGCGCCCCGCAACCATCTGAACCAACGTGTTTAAACTTGTCCCAGCTAACGAATGATCCAAATCGATTGCCGGTAGTCGGCATGCTGACAAGGCATGATCCTTTAGGCAGTGACCATCTTTTAAAAGTAAAAGTCGCCTTGCGTCTAATTCCTTGCTGGTGATCATGGTCTGATTTTTACTGACGTCAGATGCGTGGGCAATGACATAAAAGTCTTCGTCCCAAAAATCAAAAGCATGTAATCCGGAATGGGCATAGGGCAATGCCAGTATTGCAGTGTCTATTTCGCCGCTACGAACCATTTCCACCAAAACATGAGATTGCTCTTCTGCAATAGTCAGTTTGAAATCTGGATATTGTCTGCGGACCTCTGGCAGAACTTTAGGTAGCAGGTACGGCCCGATGGTGGGAATTACACCAATTGTCATTGGATGGCCAAGTACAACACCTTTTTCTTGGCCCAGAAGATGGAGGCCATCAATTTCAAGTTTGATGTTTTTTGCTTTTTCGAGAACTTGCGCGCCTACCGAAGTTATCAAAACTTTTTTGTTGTCTCTTTCGAAAATCTGGACACCGAGTTGTTTTTCGAGTTCTGAAATCGCTGTGCTTAAAGCCGATTGAGAGACCGAACATAGCGCGGCTGCTCGCTTAAAGTGGCGCGTTTTCTCAACAGCAAGTGCATATGTCAGTTGTTTAAAAGAGATCATTTTATAGTTCTAAAAAATTGAACATCAAATTCAAATTTATTCATTTTACATTAATGACGCAAGTCCCTAAATTCCCAATCAACGTTAAAGCAGACGTTGAAAATTGAATATTCGTACAGCTTAGGAAACTTATAAAAAATGTCTATTATCAACCAAGAAATCCCTGAATTTACAACAGAAGCCTTCCATAACGGTGAGTTCAAAACGATCTCATCTGAAGATACAAAAGGCAAATGGTCAATTTTCATGTTCTACCCAGCAGACTTTACATTTGTTTGCCCAACTGAGCTTGAAGACATGGCAAATCACTACGAAGAACTTCAGGGTCTTGGTGTGGAAGTCTATGCAGTTTCAACTGACACTCACTTCTCACACGCAGCATGGCACGGTTCAAGCGCGGCAATCGGTAAAATCAACTACCCAATGCTGGGCGATGCGACACACACAATCTCTCGCGGTTTTGATGTGTTGATCGAAGAAGCCGGTCAAGCTCTTCGCGGCACGTTCCTTGCGAACCCAGAAGGCATTGTTAAAGTTGCTGAAGTACATGATCTTGGCATTGGTCGTTCAGCAAAAGACATGGTTCGTAAAGTGAAAGCTGCACAATATGTAGCAAACCACGACGGCGAAGTTTGCCCAGCTGCATGGGAAGAAGGCGAAGCAACATTGACACCAAGCCTCGACCTTGTTGGCAAAATCTAGTTTCAGTTAAATTGTAAGTGGGCGGCAGGTAGGTATTTCTGCCTGCCGCCAGTAAAAGAGTAGGCAGAAACATGTTAAATCCAGAAATCCTCGAAGCCCTAAAAGGCTACACCGCTAACATGTCAAACAAAGTGGCTTTGGTTCTGCAAACCGGTAATCATCAGAAACGCGCAGAACTCGTCAAGTTTTTGTCAGATTTTTCAACAGTATCCGCAAAGTTGACGTTTGAAGAGCGCGAAACAAATGGGCTCCTTCGAAGCCCTCTCAGCTTCATGATTGAAGTCGACGGTACGCCCAATGGTATCATTTTCTCTGGAATTCCGGGTGGCCATGAATTCAATTCCATGGTCTTGGCGGTCCTTCATTCCTCTGGCACGGCGTTAAAACTTGACGATGGCATCAAGACTATTGTTGGCAACGTTCAAGAGGCATTGAAGTTTGAGGTTTTTGTAAGCTTGAGCTGTCACAACTGCCCTGATGTTGTGCAGGCATTAAATCAGTTCGCTATTCTAAACCCTAACATCACCACAGAAACACTGGATGGCGGATTATATCCAGAGGTTATAGATGAGAGAAATATTCAAGGGGTTCCAACTGTATTCTTAAACGGCAAAGTGTTTGCAAACGGGAAAATTGATACAGCGCAATTGTTGGATAAATTGACAGCTGAATACCCGCAAGCAGCTGCAGTGGCATCAGGCGCTCCTACATTGCCGTTGCAGGACGTAACGATCATTGGTGGCGGTCCTGCTGGTGTGGCAGCAGCAATTTATTCCGCTCGTAAAGGGTTGAACGTGACGATTGTTACCGACCGCATTGGCGGTCAGGTAAAAGATACCATGGGTATCGAAAATCTGGTTTCTGTTTCCAAAACAACAGGCCCTGAGCTCGTTGGTAATTTGATCACTCATATGAATGACTATGAAATTACGGTCAAAGAACATTTGCGGGTTGATCGGATCGAACTGGGCGCAGAAAAAACAATTACGTTGTCCTCCGGTGAGAAGATCCAAACAAAGACCATTATTGTAGCCACTGGTGCAAAATGGAGAGAACTTGGAATTCCGGGTGAAAAGGAAAATGTTGGAAATGGTGTCGCCTACTGCCCGCATTGTGATGGCCCTTTCTTTAAAGGAAAAGATATCGCAGTTGTTGGTGGCGGTAATTCCGGTATTGAAGCCGCGCTGGACCTTGCCGGAATTGTGAAGTCGGTGACGGTTTTCGAATTTCTTCCTGAACTGAAGGCGGATCAAGTTCTGATAGAACAAGCTGAAAAACGTGACAACATCAACATTTTAAAAAATGTTGCGAGCAAACAAGTTTTGGCAAGTGACGGTAGGGTTACTGCGCTGGAATATGAGGAAAGAGAAACAGGCGCAATAAAAACACACGATCTTGCGGGCGTTTTCGTTCAAATCGGCTTGCTGCCCAATAGTGAGTTTTTGAAAGATATCGTGGAGCTCACTCCTTACGGTGAAGTTGTCGTAAACGAGCGCTGCGAGACTAATGTCTCAGGCATTTATGCTTGCGGTGATGTTACGACAGTCCCCTATAAGCAAATTGTAATTGCCATGGGTGAGGGGTCGAAAGCGGCGTTATCTGCTTATGATTATTTACTGAAGTCCTAAATTTCACCCTGAACTCAATAAATTTAAAGATCCGCCGTGAGTCTAATAATTCACGGCGGTTTTTTTGTGAGAAAATTTAGACGGATTACATCATTTGGTGCGTTATATAAACTAGGGAACAATGGCGAGGAGACGGGTATGTCTGATGTAAATGCATTTATAGCCTTGAACAGGTTTGGATTAGGTGCGCGGCCCGGTGATCTTGAAACGGTTGTTGCAGATCCAGTTGGATGGCTCCGTGCCCAAGTATCAACACATGCGGCACTGGCTCCTGCTTTAAATGATCAGCTGAGCTCTTCTGATATTGTGAAGGATATATTTTCGGTTCGAAAGAAAAAAGACAAAGACCTATTCAACAAAACCAAAAAGAAATACCGGAAACATTTCAAATCTGAACTAGCCCGCCGTATGGGGCACATGGTCACTACAGAAACACCATTTGCTGAGCGGATGGTCGCTTTTTGGTCAAATCATTTTACCGTCTCCAGAACCAAAGCCATTACCGGCCCCATCCTGCCGGCGTATGAGCGTGAAGCCATCCGGCCTCATGTGTTTGGGAAGTTTGAAGATATGCTGCAGGCCGTGACTGGACATGTGGCCATGCTGTCTTATCTGGATAACACTAGATCCATTGGTGAAAATTCTGTGCGGGGAAAACGCCGAAAAAAAACCATGAACGAAAATTTGGCCCGTGAAATATTGGAACTCCATACGCTGGGCGTCAATGGAGGCTACTCTCAAAATGATGTTATGGAATTTGCCAAAACCTTAACGGGGTGGAGTTTTGGCGGTGTGCAAAGCCGGAAAGGGAAAAATAAAAAACCCATTCACGGTGATTTTGAATTCTTTGATGTGACCCATGAGCCGGGAAGCAAAACTATCCTTGGAAAAACTTATCAGGAAGATGGCGTTAATGAAGTCAAGCAAGTTTTGACAGATTTAGCAAGTCACCCATCAACTGCGAAGTTTATTGCAACAAAGCTCGTTCGGCATTTTGTCAGTGACGATCCGCCGGCCTCGGCTATTCGTCAAATTGAAGACGTCTTTATGAGAAGCGGAGGTGATTTGGCAGAAGTCAGTTCTGCTCTAATTTCTTTGCCGGAAGTTTGGGGAGATCCAATCCCAAAAATTAAAACACCTTACGAGTTGATCATCTCAGTTTTACGAGCTGTGGATGGCAAGCGCATCCCGTCTTATGTGTTGGCTAAAGGTTTGATCAGCATGAGGCATGATCCCTTCAACGCCCCGTCACCGGCAGGTTGGCCTGACGTTGCATCCTACTGGATGTCTCCTGAAGCGTTAATGCGCCGCATCCAGTGGATGAAGACAGTGTCTACACGAATTTCAGGAACAATGAAGCCTGAGATATTACTCGAACAGACAGTTGCGCCGGTTGCGTCTGAGCAGCTTCGGTTCATGATAGCGGGCGCCCCGTCCGCGGATGTTGGTGCAGCGCTCCTGTTTGCCAGCGCAGAATTTCAAAGGAGATGACCATGATTAACCGGAGAGATTTTATATGTGCATCAACAATGGCGGGGTTGGCTGCCACATTGGGCGGCTCGAGCGTTGCCTATGCGTCGGCTCCAAGCGATAATCGTTTCGTCATGATCATATTGCGCGGTGCGATGGATGGCTTACATGCAGTGCCGCCATTTGCAGATCGTGATTACAAACGGTTGCGCCCAAAACTTGCCATTAGAAACCCTGGAGAAAAAGGCGGTGCCCTTAATCTAGATGGTAGTTTTGGCCTACATCCAGCATTTAACGATCTTTTGCCGCTTTATAACAATAACGAACTTCTGTTTATACCCGCAACCTCCACCCGTTATCGAAACCGGTCACATTTTGATGGGCAGAATTTTTTAGAAAATGGGACAGGGGTACCCTTTGGCTCGAAAGACGGATGGCTTAACCGGGCTCTATCTCATTTGAACGAGGGGGATCAGAGGCTTGGGTTGGCACTGGGATCAAGCATTCCCTTGATATTGCAAGGAAGTTCAGGTGTTCAGTCGTGGGGAAAAAGCCCGTTTGGAGAGTTGAACGAAGATTTTCTGATGCGGCTGACCTATGCCTATGAAAATGATCCTTTGTTTTCTTCTGCGCTTTCTGTTGCACGCAACGCCCCCCAAATCGAAGGGATGGATGATGACGGGACAAAGAAAAAACGGAAGAAAGAGAGTGTTCCTTTATTTGCAAAAGCGACTTCCGAGTTGCTATCACGGAACGATGGGCCGCGTATTGCTGTGATGGAGATGACCGGGTGGGATACGCATTTTGGACAGCTGACAAGGTTAAATAAATTGTTTAAGCAGCTGGCGGACGTGATATTGCAGCTTAAATCCGGCCTTGGCCCTCATTGGCAAAAAACACAAGTCCTTGTTGTGTCTGAATTTGGGAGAACAGCCGCTGAAAATGGCAGCGGCGGAACAGACCACGGTGTTGGCGGATTGGCCATGTTTGCTGGCGGTAACATAAACGGTGGACGGGTGCTTGGAAAGTGGCCGGGATTATCACAATCGGCTTTATTTGAAAATCGGGACGTTCGCCCAACGACAGATCTTGAAAGTATCTTTAAAGCAGTTTTGCTTAATCATTATGGCCTTGTGGAAAATATAGTGGAAGATCAAATATTTCCCAACAGCCGAAAGTTGAAGTCTTTAACGGGTTTGAGTTTGTAGTCTAGAAAATAGAAAGTGCGCTCTAGAACAAGTCTTGTTTAGGGCATAAGTTTAATGCTCATTGAAGCAAAAGTGTTATTTCAGAGATTGATTCGAATTATTGTAATATAAATATTACCTTTGGTTTGTTTAAGGTAATAAAATTATATCTTATACTATAATTTAGTCTAAATAAGTAATGAATAATAGATAGTGAAATATTACTATTGTTCGTAATTCCAGTTTGTTTACAGATTAGGAGATAATTTTAATAATACTTGAATTTAAGTCTGCTTCACGGAATACTAATCTTCATTGGCCAGTTGCTTAACTGTTCCAAAGGATATCTCCCCTCGATATCCGACCCTAGTATCAAGTAGTGTGATTAGTATTAAGTACCAGTACCAAGTATCCGTTGGTTGCGTAAGTTGTAAAAGTATTAGTACCGAGTAGTTGCGTAATTAACATTAGTATTATGTACCCGATTACCCCACTGGAATGTTGTCCATTTCCAGATGATATTATGATCCCGGCACATCCCCCCCCCGTGCCGGGTCATTTTCATTTAGATCCTTTTCATTTAGTCTTTATTTTTCGAGCTTAGCAAATCTCGCAAATTGTGAAGATAGGCGTCTTTCACATTTATCTCATCTAAATGATCAACAGTATTTTCTAGGTACTCTCGGCAAGTTCCAAGGTAGCCTTCTCCCTGCTCCAGGCGTTTTAGAGTTTCCTCTTCGGTCAAATCGGTTACATAGCGTGAGTGTTGCTTGTTCACAATGAAGGTGAGCCCATGTACCATTTTTTCCTGAAGCTTAATCTGCCCCCAATGAGGGTGGTAGGCACCCGACAGCATTTCCCGCATCCACAGGATACGAGTTTCACTGTCTATGTCTTCAGGCTTGATTAGAAACGCACAGCCATCACAATGACCGCCAGTATCGAGAGCGAGCATAATTCCAGGTTTATCGACACTGCCACGTCCCATATTAAGATGAAGGCAGAAATGTCGGCGAAATCCCTCCAATTTTGCAGGTTCACAAGCCACAAAATTAAAGGCTGGGTTCCATAACAGGGAACCATACCCGAAAACCCAAAGTCCTTCGCTTGGGATTGTTGCGGTTTCTAGGAAAGTTTGCCGACTTTCCTCTCGGGCCTCGTGTGTGAGCGCTTCATACGGGCCATGTGTTCGGGCTTCTGCGATCAAGGCATCGATCCGTTCTGGGGTAAAATCTTCACGCGAGAGCATTTGTCGATATCCTATGTTGTTTGGTCAGCTTAAAGGGCGAGCTTTTCACTTTTAAGTTCGAGATAGATGGGCTCGAGTTCTTTGGCCAGAGCCGTTTGTTCTTTGGTTAGGTAGACATCTTTATGGACATAGTCAGCAAAACCTGTAGAGGCTTCAACAGCATTATACCAGTGAGATCCCCAAACACCATCTTCAGGACGGCGACCAGAGGGCCAGCCCAACATATGATCATAGAAATCAATGTCACAGGCCTTGCACAATTTTTGAAGCATATTCTTTGGGGATTTTTGAATGTCTTCGCCTTCTACGATCACTGGTTTTGTTTTGGCGTGCTTACCAAAATATTCGAACAACCTTAATTGTTGGCGAAAGCCTGTCGCTTCGGCATCCACTTGATCCCATTTTTTAGAAAAAGAGGCAATGACAAGCCTTGGGTCCCGAATAAGGAAGCAATGGGTATGCGATGCCATTTGAGATAAGTCGATATGGGGAAGCATATGTTGCGTCATATGCTTCAAGTATAGAACTTCTGTGCCATGGGGGTGAGGGGCATCTAATTGTGACTGGACATCTTGCCAACGATGCGGCTGTGTTTCGAGGATCGCGTCGCGCATAGGATGTTGAAGGCCGGTGCTCTTTAGATAATGGGCGTAAAACGGTTCATCAATAGCCAAGCAATCGGGGCGATTGCCAAAGGACCTCATCATTGCAGTCGAAATGTTGCGTGGCCCTGACCACATAGATAACCGGGTAAGAGGCCAGTTAGTCACCATGACTTCTCCGAAAAAAAGGCGAATACCGAAGTATTCGCCAAATATGCCTTAAAGACCCAGTATCAGTTTTGCCATGATATTGCGTTGAATTTCGTTGGACCCACCGTAAATAGAGACTTTCCGTGCATTGAAAAATCGCGGTGCGACCCCACTGGCGTAATCAGCTCCTAATGGTTCTTCATTTTGACCCGCCCTAAGTGGAATAAAGGGTAGGGAATAATTTCCGACTGCCTCAAGCGCGAGCTCGACCACTTCTTGATAAAGGTCAGTTCCGCGGCATTTCATGAGAGATGATTCCGGTCCCATATTCTGGCCAGAACTTAACTTGCTTAAAATCCGAAGTTCCGTCATTTCGAGGGATTGAATACTAACTTCAAGTTTCGCAAGTTTTGCTTTGAAGGAAGGATCGTTAAGAACTGGTTCTCCGCCAGCCATTTCGGTTTTAGCAATATGTCGTATTTTTTCAGCACCGCGTTTTAGACGGCCTGCATACGCATTGCCGCGTTCAAACTCCAAAAGATATTTGGCGTAAGTCCAACCTTTGTTGATCTCACCAACGAGGTTTTCTTTGGGCACAACAACATCATCAAAAAACACTTGGTTGACTTCTTGAGCGCCGGCTACCGGAAGGTCGATGGTCTGAATGGGCTCAACGGAAATGCCGGGTGTGTTCATGTCAATCAGCAAGAAGGAAATACCTTGCTGGCGAACGCCCTCGTTAGACGTTCTCACAAGACAGAAAATCCAATCGGCATGCTGCGCAAGCGTAGTCCATATTTTTGAGCCATTGCAGAGGAAATGATCCCCTTTATCTTCTGCTTTCATGCTCAGCGAGGCAAGATCAGAACCTGAACCAGGTTCAGAATACCCCTGACACCACCAGTCTTCATTTGACAACATACGCGGTAAGAATTTCTCTTTTTGTGCGTCATTTCCAAATTTCATAATCACAGGCGCACACATTTTAGTTCCGAACGGAATGACGCCCGGCGCGTTATGGTTCGCCATTTCAGTTTCAAAAATATATTTTTGAGTTGTCGTCCATCCTGCACCACCATGTTCTACTGGCCAATCAGGGACGAGCCAACCCTTCGCGTTAAGGGCTTTTTGCCAGTTGACATGATCTTCTTTTGGAAGGTAACTATTCCGGTTTTCAGCCATTTTTTGCTTTAGATCAGCATTTAAGTTTTGATCTATAAATTCGATAACTTCCGCGCGGAAGTCGTTGTCTTTCGCAGTAAATGAAAGGTCCATGCTTTCCTCATTATTTTTTTATTGCTTATTTTCCGCCTAGCGCCTTTGAAACGGAAATTGTAGCATATTTATTTGATATCGTGTTCTCGATAGCAACAGACTACAACTACATTCTTGGAGAAGAAATGAAAAAAACAGTAAAACAAATGGTCAAAGAGGCAAATAGCCGAATTGAAACCCTCTCCATCGAAAAAGCACTCGCTTCATTAGAGCAGGAAAATACCTGTTTTGTGGATATTCGTGATGTTCGTGAATTAGAGCGAGAAGGCTGTATCCCGGGCGCAATTCACGCACCACGGGGAATGTTGGAATTCTGGGTTGATCCGGAAAGCCCCTATCACCGGGAAGAATTTGCCAGCGACAAAAAATTTGTATTCTTTTGTGCCGCTGGTTGGCGTTCAGCGCTGGCAACAGATACCGTTCAATCAATGGGTATGGAAAAAGTCTGTCACATCGAAGGCGGATTCGGTGCATGGAAGCAAGCCGAAGGGCCCATTGAAGCTCGAAAAACAAAAAACAAATAACTTTTTTAGAATTTAGGTGTGCCGTTTTGAAATTGGAGAAATGTTAGCGATATTTGGTCCAAAGTTGGTCAAATTGACCGCTTTTTTCCAATTTTTCCAACGCGTCATTTATAGACTCTAATAATTTTTCTGGTTTTTCAGCAGCTTTCGAGATCATCAAATGAAGATCAAAAGTTACACTTGTATCTGCAGGTATTATTTTTAAATCTGACTTGAAATTTGTTTTTTGAGATCGCAAGACCGTATTAGCGGCGACTTCTTGAAGCGTAAGATATGCTTGACAACGATTGCTTAAAACAAGATCTAACCCGTGTTCCACACCGTTGGTTCTTAACATTATATCCGCGTCGCTAAATCTATAGGCACTTAAGTTAGTTCCTCTGTTTGAACAGACAGTGTCTTCAGAGCGTGAGAAATCAGCTGCAGCCAATTTCTCATATTTAGCCCATTTAGAATTTTTTCGCACAATGATTGACGGATGAAGTACATGCATTCTCCGGCTGTATAAGAAAAATTCTTCACGGCTCTTCTTATAGGATCCATCTGCGATGATTTGGTATTTTTTCCCACTTTTGACGAAACCATAGCAGCGCTTCCAAGGAAGCGCTGTAATTTCAACGCCTCTTCCCATAGATTTGAAGATTTCTGTGATAACGTCGATGGTTATCCCGGTCATCTGCCCTTGTGTCGAATTGTTATGCCGATAGTGATAAGGAGGATATCCACCGTTGCCATGGCAAATTGATACTTTTGCGCTCGCAGTTGCTGCTGCGGGAACCTGGAAAGAGAGGATGATCAGGAGCGAGAAAAAATACTTCATACCAATATTAAACCACTGTAATATTCTGATTTAACGATGTCCCAACATGCCGACCTAAAATAAACAATAGGTTAAAATTGGTTTTTTTTTGGTATCATGGAAACCTATTTATCAAAGGGGTGTTGATGGTATGAAAAAATTTCTGGTTTCTGTTGCGCTTTTAGTGGCTGTTTCAAGTTTGGTTCAAGCCGATCAGAGCAAGAAATTATTTGATACGCATATCCATTATAGCCACGACGCTTGGGATATGTTGCCACCAAAAGAGGCCGTGAAAGTTCTTCAGAAGGCGGGACTAACACACGCATTCGTTTCAAGCTCAAGCGATGAAGGAACGCAACTTCTGTATAAAGAAGATCCAAATCTTATCATTCCAGTGCTGAGGCCATACCGTAGACGCGGAGAAACCAATTCTTGGTATCGGGATGAAAGTGTCATCGGCCTGCTAGAAGAACGTCTGGCAAAATATAAGTACGCTGGAATTGGTGAGTTCCATATTTTTGGAGATGATACAGATCTTCCTGTTATGCGAAGAGTTGTCGAACTTGGAAAAGAATATGGGATTTTCCTGCATGCTCATGCGGATGCTGAAGCGGTAGAAAATATCTTTAAACAGGATCCTCAAGCAAAAGTTCTCTGGGCACATTCAGGATTTGAAGGGCCCGGAAAAATTGGAGAAATGCTTGCAAAACACCCAACTTTGACGGCTGACCTTGCTTTCAGGAATGAACATGCTAATACAGGAACAGTTGAAAAAGACTGGCGCAAATTGTTTATGAACTATCCTGATCGGATTATGATTGGAACGGATACTTATACACCGGAGCGGTGGTATTACGTGGTCGATCATGCGGATTGGACCCGCGGATGGTTGGAAGATCTTCCTGCAGATATTGCTGAGAAGATCGCATATAAAAACGCCAGAAAACTTGCTGATTGGGCTTTGAAGAAATGAAAATAATTGCTCGTTGTCTATGTGTTGTTTTTCTGATTTTGTGGGGAAATGTAGCCTTAGCCTGTGTGATAGAAAATACAGCGAATTCACTAAAAGGTGCGGGAGAGATCTATGTGGCGTCTGTGACAACAATTCCCGCTCAAGTTTTGGTAGGGAAACCTTTTTTAGTGAGGGTATCTGTCTGCTCCAAAAATGGGCAATCGTTTTTGGGGGATATCAAAATCAATGCCATGATGCCAATGCATAAACATGGCATGAATTACAAACCCTCCGTTCAGAAAATATCTGATGGAACATTTGAGATAAAAGGGTTTGTTTTTCATATGCCTGGGAAATGGCAATATAAAATTGACCTTAATCAAGGAGATTCGTCTGATAAGGTCCTAATTGATTATAAGTTATGAAGATATTGTTAGGGGCTGCAACGGGTCTATGGGCTTTATGTGGCCTTGCAGGAACAGGAGTGACCGCAGAGATATTCTCTGAACAAGAACGGGCAATCATTCAATCTTTTGGTCCTTGGCCGTTGTCGTTAAACGCTGACCCCAGTAACAATATGTCGGATAACAATGCAGCTATTAAGCTTGGGAAGGCTCTATTTTTTGATAAACGGCTATCAAAAAATAATGATCTTTCTTGCGCAGATTGCCATGATCCCAATAACTCGTTTGCCGATGGGCAGGCCCTGAATTCTGATCATGGGGATGCCATTAGAAACACACCCAGCCTGTTTAATCTCCGGTGGAGTAGTTGGTTTGGATGGGGAGGGGAGGCTGATAGTCTTTGGTCACAGTCAATCCGGCCGATGCTATCCCCTGAAGAAATGGCGCTAACTGGAGAAAAATTACGCAACCTTTTAGACGAAGATCGACTGCTGGCCAGTCAAATTCAACAGGTTTCTGGAGTTTCTATCGCTGCAGAAACAGACGAAGTTCTGTTTGTTTTGATCGGAAAACTACTGGCCGCTTATCAGGAAACGTTGGTTAGCGAGCCAACGGCATTTGATCGGTTTAGGCTGGCACAAGAGACTGCTGACTTAAGCTCAAGCAAAGGGTTTTCTAATTCCGCAAAACGAGGGCTTAAAATTTTCATCGGTGACGGGCGATGTTTTCTTTGTCATTTTGGGCCTATGTTATCAAATGGTGAGTTCGGTGATATCGGGATCAGCCAATTTATATCAAAAGGGAAGATCGATCGCGGGCGTTATGCGGGCATTAAAATTTTAAAATCCAGCCCATTTAACAGGCTCGGCAAATATAGCGACAATCCGGAAAAAGTCGAAAAAACCAGAACAGAACATGTGACCCTGCAGCACAAAAATTGGGGGGAATTTAAAATTCCGTCTTTGCGGAACGTGTCGAAAACGGGGCCATATATGCATAATGGTAGTCTTGCCACATTAGCGGACGTTGTGGACTTCTATTCAAACCTCAATGAAGAACGGCTTCATACTCAAGGAGAGGCAATATTGAAACCTCTCAGTCTTAGTGACACAGAGAAAGAGGATCTTCTTTCGTTTTTGAGAACTCTTTAAAGGCTAGCAAAAAGTAGCCAGAGAGAACTTTTTGCTCTCTCTGGCCATGTGGTTAGTTTTTCTTTGTTCCAAACAGACCGCCGAGGCTGCCTTTAATACCATCGGTTAATCCACCGAGAGCACCTTTGCTATCACCGCCCTTGAGGAGGTTATCAAGCTGTTCTTTGCCGGATTTCTCCAATGTTTCTTTTAACGCTTTCGGGTCTGCGATATTGCTGAGAGCACCTGCAAGGTCCGGAGCGTAGCTTGGGTCATCCCAACTCCCAGAGATCTTAATTGGAACTGTTATGCCGCCGCTTGCTCCGCTGCCTTGGCCTTCAGTCGATGCGGTGACTTTAGGTTCTAGCCGATAATCCAATGTTTTCGGAGGCATGCTAACCGTCCCCTTACCTGTAACTTGAATAAACGGGTTCAGCAGTTTCAAGTCAGTGTTGGTCAAGAGGCCATTTACAATGGTGTAAGTCCCAGAGAGTTCCGCAAAATCGGTTTTCTGAACTTCACCGCCACCTGTAAAGGCACTTGTGACATTCCGGGCCATAGCGGCAAGATTAACGCCAGTGATTGCGCCGTCAGCAAACAGAATTTTGCCATCTCCGTTTAAGTTGTCCACCATGGTTTTTTGAGACGTGCCAGAGGTGGTAATTGCCAACTGGATCATGCCCGTTCCCTCAAGACGTTCGAAATCGGCAGCGTCTGTCAGCAATGGTTTTAACTGCAGCCCTTCAAGTGAGAATTCCTTCGAAACTTTCGCTTGTGGGCTTGTGGCGTCAAGAACGACTTTCCCTTTTCCTCGGCCATCGTATAAAGCCAATTCCTCCAGATCTAGGGTTAGAACACCGTCTTTTAAAACAGCCGCCAACGTGGTTTTATCAATTTTCACTTTTTCGATAAGCAATTGACCGAGATTGAGTTTGAATTCAGCGTTTGCCGCTTTCAGACCGCTGAAATCAAAGGGCGTGCTGTCCCACTTTTCACCATTTGCAGGTGTTGGAGTTGCTTCAGCAGTTTTAGAAGTAGAGCCGTTATTAGAAATGTATGGATTTGTATCCAAAACCGGCAGATCCAAACGGCCTTTTAATGAGGGAACCTTACCGCCAAGATCAACAGAGAAATCACCATTTGCCTGTATTGCGTCAAATCCAAAATCGGCATTGGTGAAGGAATATTTGCTACCATTTACGCCAACGTCGCCCTTGATTAACACTTTTTCAAACGTGCCATCAGCTGCTTCTAGTGGAGTAGCGGCCCATGCAAGAAGACCTTTTAAGGAAGGGACATCTAACTCAGTTGACCCGTTCAGGTTCAAAGGAGCTGTTGAATTTAGATCACCTGAGAAAGTGAGATTAACTTTTGACGACTTTATCGAGGCGTTAACGGTCGTCGCCTTATTTTCAAGAACGGCGCGAAGGGCGCCAAGTTCAGTGTTGAGTTCGATCTTCTCGCCTTTCCAGACGGCAGAGCCCGTTGTCCGGAAAATTTCATCTAATCCGCGTAAATCCAAGGATAGATTTGCGTCTGAAATTTCATGATGAACATCGCTTGTGGCATCAGAATAGGTGATTGATCCGTTTATGATTTGAACGTCACCAAGATTTAGATCTCGAATACCCAAATCTGGTGCATCTTTATCATCATCGTCAACTTTTGCATCTGATCCGTTGTCCTTCGCATCCGCTGATGCAAATTCCCAATTCTTGTTGCCAGCTTTATCGACTTCAAGAACGATAACCGGTTTTTCCAAAATAAATTTATCAACAGACACTTGCCCAGATAAAAGGGGCATGAGGTTGAGCTCAATGGTCAACTTATCAATGCTCGCCATATTGGGAATATTGCTGCTCGGTGCATTCGAAAACGATACTTTTGTTGCGTTTAGTCCAAGTACCGGAAAAACACTGACGCCAAAATCGCCATCGATAGACAGTATGCGTCCTGTTGCATCATTTGCGGCAAAAACCAGTTCCTCTTTCAGCTTTTCAGCCGGGATGAGAAATGGCAGGGCAATTGCTGCGACAATGACCAATACAACTAACCCAACGATGCCATACGCGAGCTTCTTCATAATTTTCCCCTTTGCGGTACAGCCTATTTTTTTGTTCGGCTGACCAGATAAAGTCCAGTGAATATCAAGATAATACTAGGTAAAATGTACCACTCGAAACTCTCGCCAAAGACGAGGTATCCGAAAAACAGTGTTGTTATTGTAATAAAATAGGAAACCTGACTGAAATAAACAGGATCCGCAATACGTTGCAATTCAAAATAGAAGATAAAGCCAACATAAGACATCATAATATTACCACCTAAAATGGCAATTTGAATATTCGATGATAATTGCGGAATAATTGGGGCGCCGGTTATGAAAAGAGCAGGTAATAACAAAATACTCGTAGCAAGTAACATTCCTGCGGCAAGTGGCAGCGATGCTGATCCTTTGGGCCACCCGAGGCTTCTATATATATTTCCAAATGCAAGGAAAATTGGAATTGAAAATGCCAGTAATAACCACATCATTGATAAATCGCTGAAATTTGATGTGTAAGTTGTCCTCAATGGCGGGAGAACTATGAAAAGGGCGCCGATCAACCCGAGCAACATTCCCATAATTTTTTTGAAATTTGGTTGATCAATCCGAATGATCAATGAAAATGCATATGTGAATATGGGAGAGAGCGGGTAGACCAACCCGGTTATGGCAGCGCCGACATTAACCGATGACAGAAAAGCAAATGTTGTCGGCAATGCATTCCCAAGGATGCCCGCAATGAAATAGTACCGTAAATGTTGCGGATCAAACTTCAGCGGTTGTCCCTTCAAATGTGCAGTGAGAGCCATAAGCAGGCCTCCGGCAAACATCTGCCAAAACACAAGAGAAAGCGGTGAAATACCGTTATCTGCGCCGACTTTTGCCATGGATATGGTGGTGCCAAATAATACGCCAAAAATCAGCACGTAGAGTGGAGGGCGTAAATGGGGCTGGAGTAACCCGGGCATATTGTTGTTATTTCCCTGTCATGAGTTCGCAAGAGCCAGTCTACAGGAAAATATAAGAAAAGCCCTAAGTTTTGAGGCTTAGGGCTTTTCTTTTTATTAGGTCAATTCGTTATAATCTCCGGCCCCATAAGTTTGGTTGGAAGCCACGTGGAGAGTTCGGGGATGTAGGTCACCATTATCAAGAAAATGAACATGATCCCAACGAAAGGAAGTGCCGCTTTTACAACGTTTAAAACGGACATTTTCGCAACGCCAGCAGTTACAAAAAGGTTGAGGCCCACTGGCGGCGTTATCATACCGATCTCCATATTCACCACCATAATGATACCCAAATGAATAGGATCGATCCCTAATTGAATGGCGATAGGGAAAACCAGCGGTGCAACGATAACAAGTAGTCCAGACGGTTCCATAAACTGGCCGCCAATCAACAAGATAACGTTGACAACGACGAGGAACATTACGGCACCGAAACCGGCACTTAGCATCGCTTCTGTGATAAGCTGCGGGATGCGTTCTTCAGTCAGTACGTGTTTCAAGATAAGCGCGTTGGCAATGATGAACATCAACATAATGGTCAGTTTGCCAGCTTCAAGAAGGGCTTTCTTCGTATCTGGATGCCAGAAGACAGACAGGGCATTAACAAAGAAGTTTTTAGCCCGTTTGCCGCCTTCGCTAAATGGCCCCATATCGCGATAGACAAAGTTTGCGATTATGAAGGCGTAGATTGCGGCAACCGCAGCGGCTTCCGTTGGCGTGAAGATGCCCCCATAGATACCGCCGAGAATAATTACGATGAGCATTAGACCCCAAAAAGCGTCTTTTGCTGAAATGTAAATTTCTTTCCATCCCGCCCAAGGCTGAGAGGGGAGCCCTTTCCACTTGGCGGTAATATAAATGCCGATCATCAACATTAAACCCGCGATTAAGCCCGGAATAACGCCTGCGAGGAACATTCGTCCAACAGACACATCTGTTGCAGATGCATAGACAACCATAACGATGGACGGTGGGATCAAAATTCCCAACGTACCAGCGTTACATATAACGCCTGCTGCAAATTCTTTAGTATAGCCAGCTTGACGCATTCCCGCGATGACGATTGAGCCAACAGCGACCACTGTTGCAGGAGACGAGCCAGACAAAGCCGCAAACATCATGCAAGCGAATACAGATGCGATGGCCAAACCGCCGGGCATGTGACCTACGGATGCAATGGCAAACCTAATGATCCGCCGGGCAACGCCGCCCGTAGACATAAAGGTGGACGCGAGAATGAAGAACGGGATAGCAAGCAGGGTATAGTGCCCTTGAAAGGCGGAAAACATTGTTTGTGCGACGGAGGTTAAAGATCCATCCGAATACACAAGAAGAAAAATAATACTGGATAGCCCGAGAGAAATCGCAATGGGCACACCAAAGAATAAAAGCCCTATTACAAGAGCAAAAAGAATTACAACTGCCATTGATCAATCTTCCCCATGTGGATGTGCAGACATGGTTTCTTCCATGTCTTCGGCTTCATGACTGGCAATAATGATATCTATCTTACCCGTTATGATTTGCCATGCAGCTTGAAGAAAACGGTAAGTTAGGAGCAGCATACCAAGCGGTAATGCGAAGTAGGGGATAAACCTTGGAAGTTTTTCATATCGCTCTCCCTCATTTAGCCACTGAGATAAAAATTGGAGGACCTCAGGGATTGGAACGTCGTCGGTTTCCAGAAATGCGCGCTGATTTACAAACGGATACCAATAATCCCAACTTCCTTTGAGCATTAGCAGGCTGAAGGCTAGGCACGCCGTGATGGCGAACAAGGCCATTAAACGCCGGGTCGGTGCAGATACCATGTTTATGATAACGTCAACGCCAAGATGCAGGCTCTTTTTCGCGCAGTAAGAAACGCCGATAAGGACAAGCCATGCGAACAGGAAGACTGTCGCCTCCAATGCCCACAAAAGGTTATCGTTGAAGACGTAACGAGCGACGACATTAGCAAAGGTAATCAGTGTCATTAATCCCAGAAAAACTGCAATTAATGTTTCTTCAATCTGATCTGCCCACTTGGCTAATGGAGATTGTGATTGGGATGTCATTGGAGCCTCCCCAGGGTCCGCAATATATACTAAGTAAATATTCCGAGGCTCAAACCGCATTTAATGCAATGTTAAAGCCTCGGAACATCTGTGTAGCCAAACTAGCTGGCTATTACTGCAAACTACTTAGTTAGCAGCTTGAGCAGCGGCGATGATGTCGGCACCGACGTCGCCTTCAAATTTTGCCCATACTGGTTTCAGGGCATCAACCCAAGCTTGGCGTTGATCGGCTGTCAATGAACGAACAGTTCCGCCAGCAGCAATGATCTTAGCTTTGTTGGCTTGGTTCACTTTGAAAGACTCGCTGTTACGAGATTTAGTAACTTCTGCGATGATTGTGCCAAGCTGGCTCTGAACGTCGGCTGGAAGACCATCCCACCATTCGCCAGACGTCACGAGCAAGTAATCAATGATACCGTGGTTGGTTTCAGTTACGCCATCTTGAACTTCAAAGAATTTTTTGCCGTAAATGTTTGACCATGTGTTTTCTTGGCCGTCGATAACTTTAGTTTGCAGGCCACCGTAAACTTCCTTAAAGGACATTTTCTGTGGGTTCGCGCCAAGTTGTTCGAACTGCGCAACTAAAACATCTGAAGCTTGAACGCGGAATTTAAGGCCGCTGGCATCTGATGGATTAATCAATGGCTTGTTAGCTGACATTTGCTTCATGCCATTGTGCCAGAATGCAAGTCCTTGCAAGCCTTTACGCTTCATAGCATTTTTAAGTTTTTGACCGGCATCAGAATTTTGAAATGAATCTACAGCATTAATGTCTTTGAACATGAACGGAAGATCGAAAACACGGAATTTCTTGGTGAATTTTTCAAATTTTGACAACGACGGTGCGGCCAATTGGACGTCACCGTTGAGCAATGCTTCGAGAACTTTATTGTCGTTGTAAAGGCTGGAGTTTGGGAAAACTTCCATGCAAGCTTTACCGTTCATTTCCGCATTAACACGTTCTGCAAGAACAGTTGCAGCGATGCCTTTTGGATGTTTGTCAGTATTCGTAACGTGACTGAATTTGATTTTTGTTTCGCCTGGATCACACTGAGCAAATGCCTGTGATGCAGATGTAAGCATAAGTGCGCCGACAGCAGCGGCTGTAATCACTTTATACATGAATATTCTCCCTGAATTTCGTTTTCATATTTATTAGGACCACTAACGATCCAATGATCCATATGTAATATCTGCAATGTATGTGCCAAACGAACGCTACGGGATGAAATAAACAGTAGTTTGGCTAAGGTGTTGATTATAGGCTGTTAAATAGAAAATATCTAGAAAGTCGGAGTTTGTGTGAATTTTGCTCATGGGTAGAAGCTTACCCATTTTTGAATTTCAATGAGTAGAGAGTCACCCGCGGATGCGAGACTAATCATCAACGGTATCAATGGCAGTCACAAATATCTGATGTTTTTGTATTTTGTCGTAAAGAGTTTTACGGGAAATTTGAAGTGCCACATATGTGTCCTTAAGACTGTTGTTATTCTTGAGGAGCGCCGTTTCGATCAGTTTCTTTTCCAACGCGTTCATTTGTACTGGAAGGCTTTGGGTCTCGTCGAAATCAGTGATCTCGCCGCTTTTGGAACTTACCAGCGTATATCGGATTGCAGCATTTTGAAGCTCACGGACATTTCCCGGCCAGTTGTGGGAAATAAGTTCGGAGATTTTCTCAGATGATAAGGGCGTTTCCGTCTTATTGTATCTTGCGCAGGCTTTGTCGGCAAAATGCTTGAACAAAAATAGAATGTCGTTCCGACGCCTGCGAAGTGGGGGCACGTGGAGGGAAAGAACATCAAGCCTATAATATAGATCTTCCCTGAATTTGGCCTCCGCAGATAGTTCTTTTAAATCTTCTTTGGTTGCCGCGACTATACGCACATCAACGGCAATTTCATCGTTACTACCGAGGGGGACGACAACTCTATCTTGAAGAACGCGCAGGAGTTTGATTTGTAGGTCAAGTGGCATGCTTTCAACTTCATCGAGGAAAAGCGTGCCGCCGTTGGCGTGTTCAATACGACCGACGCGCTTTTTTAGGGCGCCGGTGAAAGCACCAGCTTCGTGACCAAATAGCTCACTTTCGATCATTGTTTCAGGCAACGCGCCGCAATTTATGGCAACAAAGCGCCCATTTTTACGGGGGCTATAATCATGAAGACTTCGAGCAACTAACTCTTTGCCAACGCCGGTTTCGCCGTTTATCAATACATCCGCGTCAGTTTCGGCAAAACTCTCAATTTCAGCGCGTAACCTGCTCATTTCGGGCGATTGCCCAACAAGCCTTTGCTCAAGACCTTGTGCTTTATCCAGTTCAGTTCTGAGAGCGAGATTTTCAAGGGCGAGGTGTCGTTTTTCAAGAGCCCTTCGGACAGTCTCCACTAGGATTTCAGGGGCAAAAGGTTTTTCAATGAAATCATATGCACCGGTTTGGATAGCAGCTACTGCCATCTGAATATCGCCGTGACCTGTTATTAGGATAACCGGAAGTGTGGGATCAACCTCCATGGCTTTTTCTAAAACCTCGATACCGCTCGAGCCGGGCATTCTGATGTCTGTAATGATTACACCGGGCCAAGATGGGCTGACGTGATCCAAAGCACCCTCAGAATTGGCGTAACTTTCTACTGTGAAGTCAGCCAGTTCCAGTGCCTGAGAGCAGGCAGTCCGAATATGCTCTTCGTCATCAATTAATATGACTTTGTTCATTGGACAGCGGCCTCCTTGGCAAGTTCAGCTCTTTTTAGGCGAAGCGTGAATATAGCGCCGCCGTCAGACCCATTTTGGGCTGTAATCGCGCCGCCGAATTGATGGACGAGGGCTAAGGTGATCGACAAACCGAGCCCCATTCCTTTTCCAACTTCCTTAGAAGAATAGAAGGGATCAAAGACGTTTACAATCTGCTCTTCATCGATACCTGGCCCCGTATCCTTGACATCGATGAGGACATCTCCGTTTTCATATGTCGCCGAAATGTAGATTGTTTTTATCGGTTGCCCCTCTAACGCGTCAATTGCATTAGAAAGCAGATTGACGAATACCTGCTGCAAGCGGACATCCCCGGCCATGACTTTTATATCGGTTTGGTCGAGAGTATTGGAAATTGTAACGCCCTCGCTTCGAATACGCTGATCCAAAAGAACGAGGCTTTCATCCACTGCCGACCCAAGAGAAGTTGGTCTGACTTCAATGGTTTCTTCGCGAGCATAGGTGCGCAAGTTTCGAATGATCCGGGCCATCCGCTCTGTCAACTCAGATATGCCTTTCAGGTTTTCTTTTGCGGTGTCGTGCCGTTTCCGTTCCAGAAATTGCCGGGCATTATCAGCGTAGGATCGGATAGCAGTTAAGGGTTGATTAAGTTCATGGCTCAAACCGGCTGACATCTGCCCAAGTGCGGCCAGTTTAGCTGTTTGGATCAATGTGACTTGTGCTTTTCGGACTTCTTCTTCTGCGCGTTTTCGCTCCGTTATCTCGTTCTTCAGTTCGCTGTTTACATTGCTAAGAGCATTGGTCCGTTCGAGAACTCTTTTTTCAAGCTGAATATTCGACTCGTCCTGCACGGCAATACGATCGGCAATTCGCCGTCTGCGCTCATAAATAGCAATACCTGCCAAAAGGAGGCTGATTAGAAAAATGGCGGCCGTTGCAACAGATGTTCTGACGCGAGCATTAACCTCTTTGGTGTTTGCCAGAAGCAAAACACGAAGCTCTGCGTCGGCCATGTTTTCTTCTTCAATCAGATATGTCTCTTTGGTTTTCCGGGTGCCATTTTTAGTGGTAATGGCGATAATCTCGCCATCCGTAAATTTGATGTTATTGGGTGTCACAGGTAAAGGGTCCAGAGGCTGGTTTCGATACCGTTTACTAAATTTGAGTTCACTTTTTAGATTTTCAGGCAACGGGGCCAGCGTGTGAAAATTCCAACTTGGCTCACTGCTCAAGAAGATGACGCCAGACTTATCGACAACAATAACTTCAGCGTTTTGTTCTTGCCACGCTTTCTCGTGATGACCAACTTGGATTTTAATGACGACCGCTCCAATTATATGGCCATTGTCTCGGACAGGATAGGCGAAATAGTACCCCCGCTCTTGCGACATGGTGCCAAGAGCGAAATACCTGCCAAGCCGACCTTGCATTGCGGCCTGGAAATAAGGACGGTAGTCGAAATTTTTGCCGATAAATTTTGGGTTACTTGCGGCAATGGTTAAGCCATTAACATCCATAAGATAAGCATCGAGAGCACCTGAAATTGCGGTTATTCTTTCCAACTCTTCATTAATGAATTTTAGATTAGCGGGAGAGGCCTCACTGCGAAACACATTCTTGAAACGCTCATTCTCGCCAAGCATTTGTGGCAGGTAGCGGAATTTCAGCAAATCACCATGTAAGGTCTGGACTATTAAATTTAAGGTATGCCGACTACGTTCTCCGATTTGGTCAATGGTGATTAATCGTGACCAATACGCCGTTTGCCACAACACTAACGCACCGACAATTATGCCCATAACAATCAGCTTAATTCGGGTTTTCCGTGTCATGTTATTAAGCATCAATTGCCGATCACTAACAAATTTAGGGTTCTGTGGCGTTTAGCCGATAATACCCGATCCGACTTTTAAAACAAATTTGCAATACCAAAGAACGAAATTCTAGAATTCTAATTTTTCTCTGGCCTGATTTTTGCCGTGAATGGATGTATAAATTGTCAGACTTGAAAAATCATCGCGACCACGGAACATTATGAAACTAATCATCCTGCATATCTTGCTGTTAAATCTTCTTATGTTTGTCCCAACATCCACACGGGCAGAGCAAGTGGATGTTCAAATCGTAATGGCAGTTGATGTGTCTTCTAGCGTGAGTTACGACGAATTTGATTTGCAGATGAGGGGATATATTGCGGCCTTTCGTTCCCCAGAAGTGATTTCGGCAATTGGATCCGGCGCTCAGGGAAAAATTGCAGTTGCTATGACGCAATGGTCTGGGCTCAATCAGCAACAACTTGTTATGCAATGGCAGATGATTTCAACAAGTGAAGATGCCGAAAAGGTGGCCCGGTTGTTGGAATATGTTCCGCGGGCCTTTCCTTTTGGGGGAACGGCCATAGCGCCGGCCCTGCAGCATGCCTATAGCCAATTTGGCTTATCGGGACATAAATCTCTGCGCCGTGTTATCGATATTTCTGGAGACGGTAAAGTGTCAGTTGGCGCAAATCCAGCTGCTTTGCGAGATTATATAACAGCCAATGGCGTTACCATAAATGGGTTGCCAATTTTGAACGAAGAGCCGGATCTTGATGGGTATTATTTACAAAATATTCTGGGTGGCCCCGGGGCATTTGTAGAAGTTGCCAAAAATTACTCTGATTTTTCTCGCGCAATATCAAAGAAATTGGCGCGAGAAATCAAAGCCGTCTTCTACGGAATGTAGGTTTTCTACGGCCGTTTGTCTTGGTTGGCTTGATCAGGGCGAGATAGGCTGAAAACTTCTTTTACAGCGGCATAATCTTTATAACCAAGACGTGCTAGTGGATGATATTTGGTCATATCAACCATCCCATCGGTAATTATGTCATCGCTGATGTGGATCCCGATAACTTGCCCTAAGACCATTTTGTTTGGAATTGACGGATCGTTGGTTGGAAGATCAATAACCTGCAACAATTTACATTCCATGTTGACCGGGCTTTCTTTCACCCTTGGAACATCAATCATGTGGGAAGGTATGGCGGTCAAGTTTGCCAAATCAAATTCATCCACTTGGCGGCTAACCATTTCGGATGTGACGTTCATGGCGTCCCTAATTTCATAGGTAACGAAATTGCAAACGAACTCACCTAAGGCAATAATGTTTGCAAGCGTGTCTTTGGGGCCGCCTTCAGAATGATTACCACTAAAACCCAGAACCACAGTGGGCGGGTTATCGGACATTGCGTTAAAAAAACTGAATGGCGCTAGATTGAGTTCCCCATTTTTGTTCTTGCTACTAATCCATCCGATGGGCCTTGGCGCTACGAGCGCTTTGAACGGGTTATGTTTAAGGCCGTGATGTGCAGAGGTTTCGTAAAACATGTTCGATCTTTCTTAATTTGTCTCTCATCCGCCCGATAGGGTGTTCGAAATATATATAACAATGGCTACATCAATTCTGTTTTATTTTCTTTATTTGCTGGAATTGGTGTGTTAAATCGTCTGAATGATACAGGAATTACAAATCGAACGACGACGATAACCTGCGCTTCTTGGCGCTAACCGTCATTCCTGCCTGCTCTTCAAAATCCATATTAAACGTGTTCGAGCTTGCAGATTATTGTCCTGTTATTCCAGTCGGAACTTGTCATGTATCAGATTATCCACGAGCGGGCAGAAGATGCTCCCGCAATAAATACTCTCTTAGATCAATGCTTTGGCCCTGAACGGCACCATAAAACAGCTTACAAAGTGCGTGCAAATTCAACGGCAATAGGTGCCTTAAGTTTTGTCGGTATCTCTAATGGAGAGTTGGTCGCGTCTATAAAATACTGGCCGCTACTTATCGGAAATATAACGCCTGCCATTCTTCTTGGGCCAATCGCAGTTCATCCTGATCGGCAAGGGGAGGGGATTGGGGTTAAACTTATTCGCGACACCATGCAGACAGCAAAAGATCTAGGGCATTCACTCGTTGTGTTGGTTGGTGATCCTGAATATTACGAGCGTTTCGGTTATGTCTCTGCGTTTGATCATGGATTGGAACTGCCGGGCCCTGTCGACCGTCACCGGTTTCTTGTTTGTGAATTAATCGACGGTGCCCTTGAGGATGTGCAGGGCATGATCATGGGGGCTTAACTTGCCCCACTGGTTGTCGGAAAGCTACCGTCCTTCTTTCCACCAAAGCAAGCAGCAGATGCCCATGAGGATAAATACAGCGAGATAGGGGGGGAACAAGGGAGCCAATGTGTATCCATTTATCTGGTATTGCTTGTTGGCACGAAGTCCCCACCAAAGGGGAGATGCTTGTTGGGATGAGGGGCTCGTGCGCAGAAAACTTGGCTGGTCGCCGTCAGATATCCAATGAATACCACCCCGGCTTTTGTCTACTACAGGTTTAAGAAGCGCGTCGGTTGCGCGAATATTTTGCTCTTCTACTGGGTTTATGGATCCAACGGCAATAGTAGCCGCTAGGGCATCAGAGCGCAGTTTATAAAGTCCGCGAACGGTTATCGGAATTGATCCCGATTGCAAACCCTCTCCAATGTCGGTCAACGAAATTTCAGTTGTGGTGTTCCCAGGTAATGTGATTTGAACAGGTTCATTCGAGCTTGAGAGTGATTGCCGAGTAATCAAAAGGTTTCTGCCAGAAAGCCGGGCGGTTAGGTGTTCTTCTTCAAGTTCAGGTTCTTTCATCAACCAGTGTGCAATGCGCCTGAAAAGTTCTGCTTGTGGTCCGCCACCTTCAAAACCGCGCCCCCAAAGCCAGGCATGATCTGACATGAGCTGGGCAACGCGTCCCCTACCTTGACGGTTTAGTACCAAAAGCGGCCGATCCTCTGCACCGGTCATCAGTGTAGTTCCAGATTTAATGTTTGTATCAATGAGCCTAAACCAACGACCCCATTGTGTCTGGGAAAGTCCACCGTTTAGGGACCTTGTGACAGGATGTTTTTGTCCCAAATCGTTGAGTTTTGGCTGATATGGTTTTTCGAAAACCGTTCCCGTGGGGCTTCCTGGAAGAACGACAGCCAGCGGTGTCGCATACAAACTGAGGGGAGAGGCGAACGATGGGCCTGCGGCCTCTAACAATGCTCCGCCATTTTCAACATAATTGACAATATTGTTGAGGTAACGGGTGGAAAGGACGCCCCGTTTTCGATACCGATCAAAAACGATTAAATCAAAATCGTTTAGTTTTTGCTCAAATAATTCAATGATGGGGAACGGGATAAGCGATAACTCTTTTAACGGAGTTCCGTCTTGTTTTTCTGGTGGGCGCAGAATTGTAAAATGGATCAGATCTACGGAAGGGTCAGATTTGAGAATATTGCGCCAGCCCCTCTCCCCAATATGTGGCTCGCCGGAAATTAACAAGACCTTCAATCGATCTCTGACCCCATTGATCGTCGCAACGGCGATGTTATTCTCTGAGCTTATCTCTCCCGGTAGGGGGTCAACTTCCAATATGACATGGTTTGCGCCGCCATGCGGGATGTCCAGTTCTAACTCTCTCTGCTGGCCCGTTATGGCAACGGTCCTTTTAATGATTTCACCATCTAACTGCACAGTGACTACAACAGATTGTTTTTTGCCAGAGACACCATAATCTCGAACTTGAAATTTTACTTTTACGGGTTTGTTAATGATCGCGTAGCTGGGCGCAATGTCAAAAGCGATAACCCGATCAATCTCACCTTTCTCTCCTGTAATTATGCTATGTATTGGTCCCGCAGCAGATATCGTCTCAAGGTTTTGGCTCTTCGCGTCATGAATTTGCCCATCAGTGATCATTATTGTTGCCGCAATCCGCTCATTGGGCAGGGCATCCAAGGCCGCATCGCGTGCTTTGAAAAGATGTGTTCCGTCAGGGTTTTTGGATAGTAAGTCCGCGTCAGATTTGACAGATACTATTTGGACATCGATATCTTTAAATTGACGGAGTTTTTCAGTCAGCGCGATTTCCGCTTGTTGAATTTGTTGTGGTCGATCACCAATGGTCTGGCTAGTGGTCTCATCGACAATGAGTAAAACAATGTCGTTCAAATAGGTGCGGTTTTCCGAGATTATAGAGGGGCCGAGCAATCCAAAAAACAAACCTCCCAGCAGAAGAGCTCGGTAAACAAGGGCTTTTGCATTTTGCCAATAGGCGTAGGCAAGAAGCAGGGTCGCAAACACGCCAAGGGGCACAAGGACGCCGAGCGATATATGAGGTGCGAAAGTCAGTGCCGACATGAACTGCATGTCATTCATTGGCTCAACCTGTCAAGGATGGCTGGAATATGAACTTGATCCGCTTTGTAACTTCCTGTGAGTGCATACATGACGAGGTTGACGCCAAATCTCCGGGCATGTTCCCGTTGCGTCTCACCTCCGGGGATAACAGATGCCATGGGCCTGCCATCCGCATTAACGGCCCAGGCTGCAGCCCAATCGTTACTGCCAATTAGAATTGAGGATACACCGTCGGTATTGGCAACATCTGAAATATCAGATGCCCATAATTCACCATTGTTGTAACGACCGGGAAAGGCCTGCATCAGATAAAACGACCGTGTGAGGACATGATCAACGGGGACAGGCATTAACCGCGGTATATGAATACGGGAGAGAAGTTGCCTCAGTCGTTTGTTCTCTGGGCTGCTGGCAAGGGCGCCGCCGTACCTATTACTTGCATTTTGATTTCTTGTGTCGAACAAAATGATACCGCCAGCGGATAGGTATTTGTTGATATTGCTAACTGCCTGATCACTGACAAATGGGAAATCATCCGTCATAGGCCAATAGATAAACGGGAAAAAAAGAAGTTCGTTTTGTTCAATATCGATGGAAAGTGGCGAGCCTGTTTCAACAGAAGTGCGGCGCGATATAACAGTACTTAATCCCTGCAATCCTGCCTGAGACATAAGGTCAACTCTGTCGCGGCCAGTGATGACGAAGGCAAGCCGTGTCTGTAAGGTCGCGTCGAGAATACGCTGAATATCGTCGGCTTGAGCCGGTGCTGGGCCACCCCACAGAAAGCCCGTAAAATATAGAGCGAGAGCCACACTTACTCTGGAGCCGGGCTTCAATCTCCCTTGGATATATAGAACTATCAGCAGATCCATCAGGATGAAAAGAAAGGCGAGCAACAACAAATAGGGCATTATTTTTGTCTGCGCGACTGAGCTTAACTGAGAGACCACCGCGTTTGTGCTTCCCATGTCTAGAAGTTGATAATCAGATAAGTAGTCGCCTATGTTTAGGGCAATTTTGTAATCTTGGGTCCCATAGTATCCCGCGGGGTGAAGAGGGCCAATCCGAGGTGGCGTATTGCCGTTGAGCGTAAGCATTTGGGTAGCTGTGACAGTACCTGAAAACTGTCCAAATCCATCCATGAGGGACAAAGGAGGGAATTTCATCTTGTTTGAAAATAAGGCAACATTGTTTGTCGCCAACTGTCCAATTTCACGTAACATTTCAACAAATAATCCAGACAGAGCGAGGTTTGACCATTTTGTCGTTGCTGTTGTGTGGAATAGGATAATTGTACCGGCACCCCATTGATCTGCGGTAACTAAAGGGGTTCCATCGGTCAGTTTTGCCCAAGTTTTAGTGGCAAGGTCAATAGAGGGCACAGCAAGAACTTGTTTCTTAATCGTAACGTCTTTTGGAATATTTAGATGCTCGAATGGGCTATTTTTTGCTAACGATCCGATTGGCGCTGGTGTGCTCCAAGATATACTGCCGTCAAGGTTGCGGCTGCCGGAGCGCAAACGTACTGGGGTTATGGTTGTTCGCGAGTTCGAAAGTTTGGGACCTGCAAAACGAACAAGAACACCGCCCTTATTTATCCACGCTTTAATCTGTGCTTCTTGTTTGGGCGAATGGCTTCCTGCATCACCTAAAACGATAATTGAGTTGTCGCTGGAAAGTAATCGTGTAAGCGGTTCTTTTTCCAATTCGAAATACGGGAATAATGCTTTCTCAAGATAATGGTTTTCATCCAGAAAGGCTTGAGACGGTGATGTTTGTTGGCTGGATACTAAACCCACTTTTTTACGTTGATGTCGATTATCCATTAAGTATTTGGAGGCGGCACTATTTCCGCCAACAACTTCGAAACTCGTAATGTCGTTGCGGATTTGAAGGGGAAGGGTGAGCGACACTAATGTTTTGTGCTGATCGCCATCAAAGCTGAAATCCTTTTGCATAAGAATTTTACCCGCAATTCCTCTGGCAGCTAATGTTCCTTTTTTTAGGAGACTCCCCATGGGCTTAGATACAGGGACGATGGTTGTCTTTCCTTGAAATTCGGGTGCTGAAATCATCAAGGGAAATCGTGTTTGGTCAGCCCTATAAATAGTCAGCGGACCAATCCCAGAGATTTCTGAAAAGACGCGCTCACTCTCCTGTTTGTGTTTCGTGTCTTCGAGCCCGCTACTAAACCAGTGAAAGGAAACACCGACGATTTTTTCTAGTTCCGGAATTATCGACTGGATTTGCCCTCGATCTAAAGGAAGAGACGTGGGCTGCATGGCCAAAATCTGATTGAGTGCGTCTTCTGGGCGCAGTGCTGTTAGTTGCAAGGCGTGGTTTGCAGGCTGAAGGCTTAAGGGGACCAAGTAAACGAGCTGTTGTTGGTCTTTTAACAGGTCCAAGAGTTGATTAAGTCGGGTTTCGATCTTGCCCCAGCTGGGGGCTGTGCCCCAGTTGTTATCAATAAAAATTACAGCAGGGCCGTTCGCCTTGAATTCATCGGGTGCGTCTAGTTTGGGTCCAGCCAAGCCGACGATAATGAGAGCGGCGATCAATAATCGTATTGCCAATAACCACCACGGTATAGAGGTAGTTGTCTCTTCTCGTTGCTTTAAGGGGAGGAGAAATTGGATGGCGGAAAAGGCGATGGTTTTGGGGCTTGGTGGGCTTGTTTTAATAAGCCAATATAAAGCAGGAAGTCCCAGAAGAGCTGTCAATATCCACGGGTATGAGAAAGACATCGATAGCAGAGAGGAAAGCATCTATTTTCCTCCGCTTAAGTGATGGTAAAGCGTTGCAAGCACGGCGGCAGCATTATCGTCAGTTTGGTGAAAGACATACCGCCACCCATAATCGCGGGCGAGCTGCTCAACGCCAGATTTATGCTGATTAAATAAAGCGTGATAGTCACTTCTGACTTTTTCCACATTCCCAATTGTTAAATTCGGCGTTCCCAAGAGATCTGTGAACTGAACACGGCCACTAAAAGGCAGTGACGTTTCTGCGGGGTCAGCAACGTGAAGTAACACCCCGTTTAGCCCAGAAGCCGCCGCGGCCTGCAGGTTTGCCTTTAGGTCGTCCAGAGGTGTTAGAAAATCACTGGCGACAAGCAGGCGTGATTTTTTTGGGATGGTCCCTTCCGCCAAAATACTGCTAAATTCTGAATTACTTTCCTGCATCAAGAGTTTCGCAAAGTGGTGGATGTGGGATGCCCCGTGAGCTGCTGCCTCTCCGCTCTCGAGAAGGGTGTAATCTTCATATCCTTTGTTTAGCAGGAGAGCTAGCGCGAGGAACAAAGTGCGCGTTTGGTCCAGCTTACTAATGTCAGATAACGGAGAGCAGTACGTCATGGACAGGCCTTTATCGAGCCAAAACCAGATGCTCTCATTTGTCTCTAACTCGTGTTGACGAATATGTAAGTCTTTTCGTTTAGCGCTTTGTCGCCAATCGATTTTGTTGGTGCTCTCGCCTTGCGTATAAAGTTTGAATTGCCAAAAATCTTCGCCAACGCCGCTTTTGTGCCGACCGTGGACGCCTGTAGATGCTGTATTCGCGAGTTGTTGAGCGCGCAAAAATAGCGCAGGCAGTGTTTCCGCCAAACTTTCAGAGGACTGTTGTTGCCGGTTTGTATGTCGCGGTTTCCAAAGGCCGAATGCCATTGCTTATCTCAAGGGTTCCAAAAGTACTGAAATGATTTTTTCAACGGTTAAGTTTTCTGCACGTGCGGAATAGGAGAGGGCCATGCGGTGCTTCAAAATTGGCAGTGCCAAAGATATAACATCGTCGATGGAGGGACTGTATCTGCCATCAAGTAGTGCTTTGGCTCTTACCGCCAAGATCAAAGCTTGGCTGGCTCTTGGGCCGGGCCCCCAGGTTAAATATTGTGTCACTAAACTATTATCGCTGCTTTCGGGGCGTGCACTGCGGACCAAAGTTAAAATGGCCTCGATAACGTGATCGCTGACTGGAATATCGCGAACCAATTCTTGCGCTCGTATCAGCTCAGCGCCATTTAAGATCGGGTGAATTTCGCTTTCGTGATTACTGGTCGTTTCCAGCAAAATACGCCTTTCCGTATCAGAATCAGGGTAGTCAACGTCTATTTGCATCAGGAAACGGTCGAGCTGTGCTTCTGGAAGAGGGTATGTGCCTTCTTGATCAATGGGATTTTGGGTTGCCAAAACATGGAATGGTGCGGGCAAATCATAAGGGACGCCTGCAATGGTAACTTGTTTTTCTTGCATGGCCTGTAGAAGTGCCGACTGGGTTCTAGGGCTTGCCCTGTTGATCTCATCAGCCATTAATAGCTGGCTAAACACAGGACCTTTGATGAAATGAAAATGCTGCTTGCCATCATCCCCTTTTTCCAAAATCTCAGAGCCTAGAATGTCAGCGGGCATAAGGTCGGGAGTGAATTGGATACGTTTTTCAGACAATCCTAAAACAATGCCAAGAGTTTCAGCTAACCGTGTTTTGGCTAAACCCGGAACGCCGATTAGCAGTGCGTGGCCTCCGGCGAGAACGGTAATAAGAGTTTGCTCGATCACTTGATCTTGGCCAAAAATTTTCAGCCCAATTTCGTCTTTTAGATGGCTGAATTTTTCCGAAAGAGCATGTATCTGTTCGAGAGTTTTTTCGTCCGAATGACTTAAATTTTCCATCGCAGCAGCAAGTTCCTTTTGAAAAATTGGTAACCTCTAGTACATATTACTATAAAATAAGCTAGGATAAGGCTAAATTATGACAAACACTGAGTCCATAGACGGACTGAACGCAATAATAAAACAAATCAAGGATAAGAAGCACCCGCCGGTTCACCTGTGGAACCCGGACTTTTGCGGTGACCTTGATATGAGAATAGCGCGGGACGGCGTTTGGTACTATATGGGGTCTCCCATCGGCCGAATGCCATTGGTGAAGTTATTTTCAAGTGTTTTGCGTTTGGACGACGATCAGAAATATTATCTCGTCACACCTGTTGAGAAGATTGGAATTACGGTCGAGGACGCTCCGTTTGTTGCTGTGGAGATGTTTCGAGAAGGTGATGGGAAAAATCAAATTTTGAGTTTTAGGACTCATGTCGATGAATATGTGGTGGCCGATGCAGAACACCCGTTACGTATCAAATTTGACGACATCACAGGAGAGCCGTCGCCGTATGTCATGGTGCGGTCAAATTTGGAAGGACTAATCGTTCGATCCGTATTCTACGATTTAATCGAACTATCAGGTGAGGAAAATGTAGATGGTGAGACAAAGTTCGGTGTTTGGAGTAGCGGAATATTTTTTGAGTTTGGTTCAGTAGATGAAATTTTTGGCGACAAATAAACAAGATCTTAGAGACGTTTTTCAAGAATTTTTGGAACCATCTCCAACTGGTTTTTACGAACATCTAGATCGCGATGAAGGTTTTAAGGGTGATCACGATCTCAACCCAGCGAGCTTTCCAGGTGAAGTGAAAACCTTTAAACCGGCGGCTGTGTTAGTACCAATTGTTGTTCGTGATGACGAACCCTCTGTTATTTTGACTAAGCGCGCCCCACATATGAACAAACATGCTGGGCAAATAAGTTTTCCAGGCGGACGGGCTGAACAAGAAGATGCGACTGCTGTTAATACGGCACTGCGAGAAAGCCAAGAAGAAATTGGTTTGGATCCCGCCTTGGTCGAAGTGGTTGGAACGTTAAGTACTTATGTCACCGTGACTGAATATTCTGTTACGCCGGTTGTGGGGCTGGTGGAACCAACATTTGATTTGAAAGCGGAAGTTAGTGAAGTCGCCGAAATATTCGAAGTGCCGCTGCGATTTTTGATGGATCAACGAAACCATCAAAAACATAGTGGTTTTCATAACGGCATTGAACGTTTCTGGTATGCAATGCCCTATAATGACTATTATATTTGGGGTGCCACAGCTGGTATGATTAAAGATCTTTTTGAAAGGGCTCATCGCTAATGTTTCGTGGACTTCTTTTTCACATAATTCCATTGCTATCTCCGTTTATCGTTTATGCAGTTTATTTGTACTATTTGAAAAAAGCAGGCGGCGAGAAAACGTGGCAAGGTAAGTCTGTTGCTGTTCTAACCTTAATCGGCTTGGTGCTTATGGCAATTAGTTTTGTGGTTATTTGGGCGCTTCAAGACCGAGCAGATGACGGTGTCTATATTCCGCAGCATATGGAAAATGGAAAATTGGTAGATTCTCAAGTCGTCCCAAAGGCGAATTGATTTCCAGATGAGTGAGCCGGTTCCACTATGTGATTTAAAGAAAACACCGCCGCGCTGGATGTCTTGTCCGGAAAGTCATCTGCTTTTTTCCTCTTTGCGAAAAGCCGGCGGTGAAGGCCGCTTTGTTGGCGGGTGTGTTCGGGATGCTCTGCTTGGTGAAATAAGCGATGACATTGATATCTGCACTAATCTGACGCCTGAAGTTGTCATGAGTGCGCTTTCTTCAGCAAATATTCGTGTTATTCCAACAGGATTAAAACACGGGACGGTCACCGCAATTATCGGTGAATACAAATATGAAATCACCACATTGCGAGTGGATGTGGAAACCGATGGGCGGCATGCAACGGTCAGTTTTACAGAAAACTGGCGCGAAGATGCGGCGCGGCGCGATTTTACAATCAATGCCCTTTATCTGACAGAACAAGGCGAGTTGCACGACTATTTCGGGGGGCAGCAGGACTTGCAGTCCGGCGTTGTCAGATTTATAGGTGATGCGGATGCACGCATCGAAGAAGACCGGCTAAGGGTCTTGCGGTATTTTCGCTTTTTCGCAAGATTTGGGGAGGGGCTTCCCGATGATAACGCTGTTAAAGCTTGTTCCAAAGCAGCTTTTCAGCTCGGCCAACTCTCCAAAGAGCGTATAACCCAAGAATTCATGCGACTTTTAGAGACAGAACGATCCCTAGAAGCCATATTGCTGATGGCAAAAACAGATGTTCTTTGGTCAATATTACCGGGTGAAATTTCGTCTAAATGTTACGAAAACCTGATATCATTATCTGTCGGTAGCGATGCGATGCAGCGTTTATCTGTGCTGTTTAAGGGGAATAAAGATTGGGCGAAAAATATTCCAACCTATCTTCGCCTTTCCAGGCGTACAGAAAAGCGTCTTCAAGCTATGTGCGCAGAAGATCTTCCGCTTACTCTAAGTTTGGCAGGACAACGTGCGAGCGTCTACCGGTTGGGTGTCGAGACTTTTATGGACCGTTTGCTACTGGCTTGGTCGAAAGGGGCTGAGGATGAGATCTGCTTGCAATATCTGGATCTGGCTAAGAACTGGGAAATACCAACTTTTCCAGTATCGGGTAGGGACCTCATCGACAAAGGCCATCAACCTGGAAAAATGCTAGGCGAGCTATTGGCGAAATTAGATGCGATATGGATTGAGAGTGATTTCCAAATGACGAAAAGAGATCTCCTCGCAAGGTTATAAATCGCTGAGGCCCAATATCCAGCCTTCTTCATTTTGAGCAAGTAGACGTGCGTCTTTGTCTAGATCATCAGGCGCCGCAAACAAAGGCCTAATCGAGCCATTAGTGTTGTGATCCCAGAGCCAGTTTAGGCACGCCATCACTTGCCGTGCATCTTTTATGGGATGATCAATTCGGTCGAAATCGTTTAAACTCGGCCAGACTTCGGCCAAAATAATATCATCTAGCTGGTCATCCCAATTTGTCTCAAACGGCCAAAATCGGACGGATTTTGTTTGTCCAAATTTCTCACTAAACCTGAATAACTCGGCAAGACCAGTTAGGGTCTGACTGCCAACGGATCCTTGTCCCAGCAATTGCCACACGTTCATTATGCGCTTTCCATGGTCCCGCAGGCGTTTTTCAACCAATCGCCATTCTGTGAAAGCCGTGTGAGTGAACGAAGGTTTAGTTGCCGTCAGGTTTTTAAGGGTTTTGGCTTTGGGGCATCCCCAAAAGGGACCGTCAGCTTCCGCAATTTGTCCGTTTAGTATATCAGCAACTTCAAATCTATTGTTGCGATCTTGGTCGTCGGAATGTAGCAATTTTGCTAACCGCTTACCGGCCGTTTTGCCTCCGCCCATTTGGGAGCCTGCCGGGTAGCCAAACGGAAAATCAAAGGTAAATAGGGCAGGACCATTGGTAGCTGCGGCCAATTTCCCAAGATGTGCCATGCAGTTGCGGCGCGTCCTGAAATAATCAACGCCTGAACCGCCTGAAGTGTCTTGCCAAGCTATCCAGCACCTGTCAGGGCTTGGCTTAACAGGCCCCGGCGTGTTGGCGGCAGACCAGTCGACGACAGCAATTAAATCAAAAATGTCTCTGCTCCAACGCAATCCAATGATAAAATGGAATAATAAACCGTCTTAGGTGTTTTTGAAATGATCCTATTCACTTGTTCATGAAAAAGACAAAAAGTGAACTTAGGTTGGAAAAATAGAGCCGCTAATTTACAGGAGCGATTAATGAGGCAACTACTTTTTGGAACAACCATTGCAATTTTCATGACGGCTACAACTTTGGTCGGGGCAAGCGCAGATGAAAAAGGGGCCGATGAGTTGGCAGTGGAGGGATTGAGTAAACTAATGAACGCCCTCAGTCTATTTGTCGATGCCATTCCCCAATATTCGGCCCCAGAAATTTTGGAAAATGGCGATATTATTATCCGCCGGAAAAATAAGAATACTGACGAAAACGAGTCCGACGATAAAAAACCAGAACTTGAGGAAACCTCTACATAATTTTCGATTTTGATTGGATGCCGGATAACGGATAGTCCTTTCCCGCCTTGGGTCTTATAAATATGATCAAGATTGATTATGAGGATGGGCGGTATGAAAAATAACGAAATGATGGCGGCAGTTGCCGCAAGAGATGCCGAATTTGACGGTGTGTTTGTATATGCGGTGAAAACCACTGGTATTTACTGTCGTCCATCCTGTTCCTCGCGGCATGCGAAACCAGAAAATATGAGATTTTTGGACGATCCCAGTGCTGCAGAAGCCGCTGGTTTCCGCGCATGTTTAAAGTGCTCTCCCGAACTTATTGCGCCGCAAAGCGCTGCCAATGAACTTGTGCGGGAGATTTGCAAATTTTTAGAAGCGGCCATGACCGACTTCGACGGCGTTAAGCCGACTTTAGGTCAATTATCAAAGAAAATCGGATACAGTGAAGACTATTTGTCCCGCAGTTTCAAAAAACAAATGGGCCTTGGTCCTATGGAGTATTTTGATGCCCTTCGTAACCGCACATTAAAACAGAATTTGAAGAACGGAGAATCCGTTGCGGAAGCGGCATTCGGCGCTGGATTCGGCTCCTCCAGTCGATTGTATGAGGGAGCGAAGCAACGTTTGGGAATGTCTCCGGCATCATACGCTAAGGGTGGAAAAGGCGCGCAAATTGCCTATGTTATTGTTGATTGTTTTTTGGGCCGCATGCTTGCTGCAGGAACCGAACAAGGCGTCTGTGCTGTTTATTTTGCAGATGATGACCAGACTCTGATTGATGATTTAAACGAAGAGTTCCCTAAGGCAGAGATCGGACGCGAAATTGGAGAGCTTTCTTATTGGGCGCAGAAAATCACTAATTTTCTGGAGCATGGCGGAAAAGTAACACCGGATATTCCATTGGATATGTACGGAACGGCATTCCAACGACTTGTTTGGCAAGAGCTTCTTAAGATCGCACCGGGGGAAACGAAAACTTATAAGCAGGTCGCGACCCAGATCGGCCGTGAAGAATCTTCAAGAGCAGTGGGACGTGCGTGCGCCACAAATCCTGTTTCATTGATTGTCCCGTGCCACCGTGTTTTGGGTAGTGATGGGAAGCTTCACGGGTATCGCTGGG
>Ga0209826_1000294_pt1 | contig 36575 bp, 30 predicted proteins | sample GOMGulsemesocosm_5_FD_184637 | JGI IMG/M metagenome (GOLD analysis project Ga0209826, IMG submission 184637) | Methane-oxidizing microbial communities from mesocosms in the Gulf of Mexico - GOM15C Gulf of Mexico (SPAdes) (version 2) | ecosystem: Environmental > Aquatic > Marine > Cold seeps...
ATTTATATAATCAGCAAGGCTTAATTGCTGAGTACAGTAGCCAAGGGCAAGCACAAAGCCGTTATGGTTACCGTCCTGATAATATCTGGGGCACTAGCCCAGTGTTTATTGAAACGGGCAGTATGGCTAACCCTGATAACAAACAAGTGTATTATTATCAAAACGACCAACTAGGCACTCCCTATAAAATCATCGACAATAGCGGTTTTGTCGTTTGGAGTGCGAAGTTTGATAGTTTTGGCCAAGCGCATTTAGATAACAATAATCTGATTGTTAGTAACCTGCGTTTTCCGGGGCAGTATTATGATGAAGAAAGTGGGTTGCATTACAACTACTTTAGGGATTACGACCCAGAGTTGGGACGCTATATTCAATCAGACCCCATTGGTTTAGCGGGTGGGATTAATACATATGGGTATGTTGGTGGTAATCCTATCATGGGATATGACCCATATGGATTAATATGCTTGTCAAATTCAGAGAAAGCCGGAATCAAAGGTCTAGCTCAAGGGGCTGTTGAGGGGGGGATAGCAACAAAGAACCCGTGGGGTGCTCTTGCTGGAAGTTTGAGCTATGCCGTGGCAGGATATGCTTCCCAAGAATGGACAGGGAGTGATGCTCCATCAGGTTTTACTACAGGCTATATTTCTGGTGGTGGAAAAGGATCAGTTTTAGGTGGATTAACATCAACTGATACACCATTTTCCAATACTATTTCTGGTTGGCTTGGTGGTATGTTTGGAGATGTTGGAGGTGGTAGTTCAGTTAATCAAGGTCGGAAATTCTTAACTAATATGCGTAAAGGGGCTGGAGTAGGTTTGGCTTCTGATGGAGCTGTAGCCGGAGCCGAACTGTTTATTCAATGGTTAGAGTCAGGAGAAGATTGTGGCTGTCAATAATATTGCTAAAGATAGTATCACGTACATTTTAAAGGTACTCCTAATATTTGTTCTGGGGTTTGTTGCGGTAGAAATAGCAAAGTTATTTTTTGCAGGCTCTGCTCATTTGCAACTAATTAATAAGGTCATTTTCGGTGTTTGTTTCGTTGGGTTTATTTATTTGTTTGGAAAGTTTATAGACAAGTATAAAAAAAAATAATGGAACCTACCTTAGTGAGCAATAACCGAAACCTAAAAGTTGCTAATTAAAGCATTCTCATTGCTATGGTTTATTTGAATCCAAAGCCTCGCGTGCGGGGCTTGTATTAGGCTCCAAAATTAAAGCCAACCGGAAAAACGGTCAATTTAACTAATTATAAGAACAGCTATAGGCTCTGGGGTAAGAGTTTTGTTCAGGCTGAGGGTAAATATGATAGATAAAGAATTAAAAGAAAATACAATCAAAGCTCCTTTATTGGTAAAAAATATTCAAACAGGGGTACCTACAAGAACTATTTCCATAGCAGCAATAGTTGGTTTTATAGCAACTTACACTCATTTTTTTGGATTAAGTTATCGAAAAAGTTATTTAGAAGGTGCAGGTTTTGAATCTATAAATATCACGCTTAGCCCGGATGAATCAATTTTCTATGCCTGCCATGGATTTATAAGGGCGTTAGGGCGGATAATTAGTAGTGATTTTATTGCTTTTAATTGGTCGTATATACTACCAGGCTTTGTTTTTGTAGCTATATTTTTTAGTTTTTGGATAATCAAAAAAATACCTTTTATCATTAAAAAAATCGATTCAAAAGATAAATTACCTATAGGAGATCAAATAGGTCATTGGTTTAATGGTATTACTGACAGTTTTATAAAGACGCTTGTCGTTTCTATTATTGGTTTCATTATAGGTAATTTTCTACCGCTAATCATCGCGATATTTATAATTCTTATTCTATCTATATTTTGGCTGTTAATGTCTTTAGGTATAGGAGCAGGAGAAAGTGATGGTTCGAAATTATTACAAGAGCCTATTTGTCGAGAATTAGTTTGGGAAGATAGGCAGGAAGATCGTATTTTAGGATGTAGAGTCATTATTTTAAAAGATAAATCAGAGTTAAAAGGACTTCGTTTACATAATGATGACAAAGCCACTTATTTCTTAACCAATAAAGGCTCTTATGAAATAAGTAAAGGCAATGAAGTTGTAACTTTTAGACCTATTCATGATAGGCCTGATAATGAAACTGGAGATGAACCTAAAACAAAGAAATAAATTAGGTAGGAATTGAACAATTGGTTGAAATAAAATCACATTGCCACACTTTTATTTAGTTAAATATTAAAACCTCATTAATTCTTTTAGAAGTTTTTCACGAAGGGTTTTGCTGTTTTATAAATAAAACACTCGTATTTCATTTATAAATCACTGGTCAAAACTGCTGACATGAATGGCAAGTTTTGAGGGGTAGTGGTGGCAAATTCACACTGGTACAGGTGGCAATTTTGGAGCGGAATCTACAGTTAGTACCAAGCACTGAAAAAAGTTCTTAGTCTAATTTCTCTGTCAATCCACTACTTAATTGATTGTAAACAGAAAACTAGTTTAAGAGTTATTAATAAGTTAGTATTGCAAATTGATCGCTTTTATTTACTTAACAAGGAACGTTAATATGCGTTTGTATGGCCTACTTTTTACTCTTTTTTCACTTTGCACATTATCAGCGCAAGCTGGAAATACGACAACTCATTCTAACTTTGCAAATGGGGATGCTGCCACATCTGCTTGTAAATCGGATGTGGCTTCTTATGGGTATTCAAGACTTATATCTTGTGAAGGGGCGGGTGCAGACGATGAAGGTCACGTCAAAGGGGCTGGGTGGATGTGTACTTCTGGACGACAAGACTATGGATGTGAAAGTAAAGCGTTTATATACAAATATTACCATTATGATCCATGTGAATCGCCTTTTCAATGGGATGTATCTTCTAGACAATGCATAACATGGTGCCCTAAAGGAGAGGGCGGATTCGATTCAGCTCGCGGGATATGTAAAATGTCTACGGGTATGAAAAAGCCGGAGAAGCCATTAGTTTGTGATCCTATTTACGCAGATAGTGGAGAAAGCTATCAAGTACAAAAGCCCGACTACATTGGTGCAGGTCTATTTCCTCTCTCCTTTACACGAAACTACAAGAGTTATCGAGCTACCTCTAGTCCCCACCCATTAAACTATGGTGCAGAAGATGCGGTAACTACTACTTGGAAAAAAGTCACACAACCGCCTGGCTATGGAGGTCCTTCTTTAAGTATTCGAACTCCTGCGACAGGTCATTCAGGTGCAGCTCAATGGCGACATAGTTATCAGTCATCCCTAACAGTATATCCTGACAACTCTCAAGTTGTATTCGTTAAAACCAACGGGAATACTGTTAATTATAGTGTTGCCGAGGATGGTGTGACATACAATACTGATAGCCTAACAGGTGATAAAATAGTTAAAACGGGTAATGAATGGCTCTATACCACCCCTCAAGGAAGGCTAGAAAATTACAATTTACTCGGACAATTAACCAAAATTACTACTCCACAAGGGTTAACGCAAAGCTTAACTTATGATGGTAGTGGCTTGCTAACAACGGTAACCGACTCTGCCGATCGACAATTAACGTTTACTTATGATAGCCAATCTCGTTTAATAAACCTTAAAACTCCTGATAACAATACGATTACTTATCAATATGACAATAATGAAAATCTTGTCAACGTTATTTTCCCCGATGCTACTGCAAGCGACCAAACTGATAACCCTAGTATAAAGTATGGTTATGGTAGTTTAGGACAACCTTATATGCTGACCAGTCAAACAGATGAGAATGGTGATTTGTTTGCTTCTTGGACATTTGATATAGAAGGTCGTTCAACAGGTAGTAGTAATTTCGGAGGTCATAAAGCCGGAACTATTAGTTATGCCCCTTCGGCAACAACAGTTACTGAAGCTAATGGCCATGAGCGCACATTAAATTTCGATACCCTGGGTAGACTAACCTCAATGACAGGTAACAATTGTGGTACTTGTACTAACAGTGATATTGCTAGTTATGGTTATGATAGTAAGAATCAGCTTACCTCAAAAACTGACTTTAATGGTGTTGAAACTCGCTATGAATATAATGCTCGCGGTTTACAAACAAAGAGAACGGAGGCTTACGGCACAAAACTTGCGCGTTTAACTATAACCGTGTGGCATGCTGATTTATCACTACCAATCAAAGTGACTACACCAACCAAACAAATTGATTATGTTTATGGTGTGAGGGGAAGATTAGAAAGCATTACCGAAACAGACTTACTTGTTGCTGAAAGCCCAATACGTGTAACGACCTATACATACAACACGACAGGTTTATTATTAACTATTAATGGTCCTCGTACCGATGTCGCAGACACTACAACATTCGCTTATAACGCTAAACATGACTTAATCAGTATTACCGATGGTGCGGGTAATATTACGCAAATTACCAGTTTTGATATGCATGGTCACCCAACCACTATCGTTGATGCTAATAGTGTTACGACCACCTTAACTTATGATGTGCGCAATCGTTTAACAAGCCAAACTGTGGCAGGTAACAAAACGAACTTTGAGTATGATAATATCGGTCAATTGACTAAAATAACGCTTCCATCGGGTGCTGTGACTAATTACACCTATAACGGTGCTAGATTACTTATCAAAATGTCAGATGGACAAAGCAATAGCGTTAATTATACCTATGATGTCATGGGCAATGTAACTAACATTGTCGTAAAAGACCCAGCGGATACGTTATATGCAACTCAACAACAAGTTTTTGATGCTCTGAACCGTTTAACGTCTCAAATTGACGGTTTAAATCAAACCACTATTTTTGGCTATGATGCGTTAGGTAATCAAATCAGCGTTAAAACACCCTTACTTAAAGAGACTAAGCAAGTTTATGATGCACTCAATCGTCTAAGTGAAACTACTGACTCTACAGGAGGGAAAACCTCTTACAGTTATGATACAGCCAATAACTTAACGCTCGTAAAAGCACCGAACAATGCAAAAACAGCTTACAGTTATGATGGCTTTGGCAACCTGCTCTTACAAGTTAGTTCTGATACAGGCACAACTACCTTTACTTATGATATTGCAGGTAATCAGTTAAGTAAAACTGACGCTAAAAATATTATAGTGAACTACAGCTATGATGCATTAAATCGCTTAACAGACATTGATTATCCTACTGATGCTTTAGATGTGACGTTGACCTATGATACAGGTACAAACAGCAAAGGACGTTTATCACAAATCACTGATGGCAGTGGAACTACAGCGTACAGTTATAATACGCTTGGACAAGTAAGTAGTAAAATTTCAACAATATCAGGTAAGAGTTTTAGCGTAAGTTATCGTTACAATGGCTCAGGCCAACTAACACAAATAACACAACCTAGTGGTAGAGTGGTTAATCTTAACCGTGATGCCCACGGTCAAATCACAGGTATTAGCGAGCTAAAAGATGGGGTTAATCAAAACTTACTTACCAGCGCAAGCTATGTACCTTTTGGCTCAGCCAAATCGTTAACTTTTGGCAATGGTAAAAAAACGACCCAAACACACAATTTAAATGGTCAATTAACGAGTATAGATGTCAGCGGTGTTTACCAATCATCACTCACTTACAATAGCGATAGCAATATTACGGGACTTGCCAACACGGTAACGCCTAGCTCTAATCAAACCTTAGCTTATGATGATCTTGACCGCTTAACAGAGGCGACAGGCACTTATGGTACGCTTGGATATAGTTATGATAGTGCCAGTAATCGCATGACCAAAACGGACAATGCACAAACTAACTCACTTAGTTACAACACTGAAAGTAACCAACTTGCTAGTCCATATATTCATGATGTAAATGGAAATCGCACGAAAGATAGTAAACGAACCTACAGTTATGGAGACAATAACCGTTTAACTGAAGTTACTAATGATGAAAATGGCGTGAAAACCACCTACCTATACAGCGGCTTAGGACAGCGTGTTAAAAAATCGAATATTTTTGGCGATGTTTACTTTATTTATGATGAGCAAGGTTTACTTATCGCTGAAGCTGATAACACAGGAAGTATCACTAAAGAATACGTGTACTTTGAAGGTCAACCGCTTGTTATGCTGGTAGGAGAATAATCATGGAGCGATTAAATCAAATAAGAAAAGTATGTCAAACAATGCTTGCTCTGGTACTTATTACTTTAATAAGTCCTGTTTGGGCAGTTTCAATTTCAGTTGATACAACGTGGCAAGCAGGAGATCAATACTTCACTGAAAATATTGATATCCAATCAGGTGCGACTTTAACCATCGAAGCAGGGGCAATATTACATTTTAGTGCCGGGAATATGTTGCAAGTTCTTGATGGTGGTAAATTAATTATATCAGGTGATGGTACAACGTCTGTACTATTAACATCTGATACTGCTACCAAAGGTGGATGGTACGGAATATCTATTAATGGTGAGCGTACTGATGCCAGTGATATTCAGATCAATTATGCAATTATTGAGTTCGCAGATAGAGCAGTACAATTTGAGCAAGGTAGTAAAGGAAGTATAAGCAACAGCATATTAAGAGATAGCAACTATGGTGTTTATTTTAATGGGAAGCGCACAGGGGGCGCAGTTAGTAATAGCGATATAAGTAACAATAATTATGGCATTTATGTTCATGGAGCTTTTAGTTATCTAATTGACCACCCCTCACCTGTCGTTACTGACAATAATATTTTTGATAATGCCAATTACAATTATTATGTAACTTATTTTTACGACAGAGATAAAACCGTATTAAGTGCAACAGGAAACTGGTGGGGCAGCTCTGATTTACCTACAGTGGCAAGTAAGATATATGATTTGATTGATAATCCGTCATGGGGGGCTTCAATCGATTATAGTAATTTATTGTTGAACTATGATGGTAGCCCTACAAGTAGTGTTCTTCAAACTTCATCTGTTAGTACTGATACAACATGGAACGGTGTTGATGGAGTGCTGGCACAACCTATTAACGTTAATAATGGTGCAACATTAACGATTGCTTCAGGTACAAGTATTGAAGCAATTGATGGCAGTGAACTTATTGTCAATGATGGGGCTAAAATTATTATTCAAGGTACGGATGTTGCGCCTGTTATTATAACTAATACTACGATGCTTCCTGGTAGCTGGAAAGGTATTCAAATCCAAGGTGAACGTGCAACAACCGATGATATTCAAATAAATTTTGCTATCATCGAATATGCAATAAATGGCATGAAGTTTGAGCAAGGTGCTAAGGGAGATATAACTAATAGTATATTACGTAACAATACTTACGGTGTGTATTATAACGGTAAGCGCACAGGCGGCTTAGTTACAAGTAGCGATATTTATGATAACCAGTATGGTATTTATGTACATGGCGCTTTTAGTTATTTAGTTAATCACCCAACGCCTTTAATAACAGGAAATAATATCTTTGATAATACAAGTTACGGCTATTACAGTACGTATTTTTATGACAGAGATAAAACTAATCTTAATGCCTCAGGCAATTGGTGGGGAACAACCGATTTATCAATTATTGCCAGTCATATTTACGACATTGTAGATAATCCTTCTTGGAGTCCTTCGGTTGATTTTAGTGGCGTATTAGACAGTGTATCAGGCTCACCTATTCAGAGTACGTTTTACACTTCATCAATAACTCAAGATACTATATGGTCGGCTACCGATGGGATGCTTGCTCAGCCTATTAATATAAGTAATGGTGCAACATTAACTATTTTAGCCGGGACTATTATTAATGCTGCAACCAATAGTGAAATTATTATCAATGGTGGGGCAAAATTACTGATCCAAGGTACGCAAGCAGAGCCTGTGATTTTTTCAGGACAAGGTTTAGCTAAAGGTAGTTGGAAAGGTATAACTGTCCAAGGTGAAAGACTTGATAGCAGCAATATACAAATAGACAATACGGTAATTGAATATGCTACTTATGGCGTAAAATATGAACAAGGTAGTAAAGGCAATATCACAAATAGTGTTTTTCATGATAATACATACGGCATCTACTACAACGGTAAGCGTACAGGTGGTTCGGTTACAAGTAGTGATATTTATGATAACCAATATGGTGTTTATGTACATGGCGGGTTTAGTTATTTAGCCGACCATCCTGTTCCTGTCGTTACAGGAAATAATATTTATAATAATACGAGCTATAACTACTATGGTACTTACTTTTATGACCGAGATAAAACTGCATTAAATGCTGTAGGTAACTGGTGGGGGAATGATGATTTACAAGCAGTAGCAACGAGTATCTATGGTGTTGTTGATAACCCATCTTGGAGTCCATCTATCAATTTTAGTGGAGCCTTGTCAAGCATCAATGGAGTTGCAATCCCCGGAACCTTATTTACGTCTACTATCATAGCGGATACTAACTGGTCTGCTACTGATGGCATCTTGGCGCAACCTATTAATATAGCTAATGGCGTTAGATTAACTATCTCTGCCAACACTCAAATTAATGCTGGAAATGGTAGCGAGTTAATTGTTAATGATGGTGCATCGCTTTTCATTGAAGGTACTGAACTTGAGCCTGTTGTCTTTACTAGTACGGGATTAATAAAAGGAAGTTGGAAAGGATTAACCATTCAAGGGGAACGACCCGATAGTACAAGTATTCAAATTAATAATGCGTTAATTGAGTATGCGACTTATGGTGTGAAATATGAGCAAGGCAGCAAAGGGGATATAACCAATAGTACTGTTAGAGGTAACACGCATGGTGTCTACTACAATGGTAAACGAACAGGAGGTACGGTTAGTGATAGTGCTATTTATGATAACCAATATGGCATATATGTTCATGGCGGCTTTAGTTACTTAATTGACCACCCAGCGCCAGTAACCATCAATAATAGTATTTATAACAATAGCAGTTATAACTTTTACACCACCTATTTTTATGACAGAGAGCAAGTTTTTCTTAATGCAACGAATAACTGGTGGGGAACCATAGACTTAACCTCTATTGCAGCATCTGTATATGATATAAATGATAACCCTTCTTGGAGTCCTTCAGTTGATTATCGTCAAATGTTGCAGGCCGATGGAGGTGAAGTTGTCTCAGGAAACCATATTTTAGGTAATATTTCTGGTGAAGTGCGTTGGCAAAGTTTTGATTCACTTGTGTTAGCGACCACTAGAATACTTGATGGGGCACACCTTATTATTGAAGCGGGTAGTAATATTAAGTTTGCTAAAAACACTCAACTTATTGTTAATAAAAATGCTCAGCTTACTATTGTTGGTGATGATAATTCACCTGTTGTATTGACATCCGAACAACAAACGCGTGTTGCCGGAGGCTGGAAAGGGATACAAATAGATGCAGAAAGTGGTGATGTAATTATCAGCAATACGATTATTGAGTATGCTGATAAGGGACTGTATATATCTGGTAAAAAAGCTAAGGCGATAGTTACGCAAAGTACTATAAGAAATAACAATTACGGTGTTTTTGTTAATGGTGGCAATGTGGCATTGGCCGATCATCCTGTGCCTGTTATTACCAATAGTGAAATATCTGATAATGTTAATTATAACTACTATACCCAATCTTTTAGCAGTGGTAGTAGTCGCACCTTAAATGCTAAAGGTAACTACTGGGGCAGCTCTGATCCAACAGTTATTGCACAAAATATTTATGACAATACAGAATCAGGTAGCTCTCCTATTGTTGATTACGGTTTTGCCAGAATAAGTGACGTAAATACGGTTACTGCGAATGCGGGGGCCGCCACCATTGGTTTTGGTACTGTTGAAACTTTGTTATCAGGTACAGGTACTAGCAATGTCGCTATAACAAACTATGCATGGCAGCAATACTTGGGAAGCCCGGTAACACTGGTCAACGCCAACGCTTCAACAGCTAGATTTACAGTACCTGATGCTCAAAGTGAACAATTGATATCGTTTACTTTTACGGTAACAGATGCCAATGACATATCAGCAACTGATAAACTGAATGTGGTTATAAAACCCTTTAGTGAATTTAACCAAGCACCTGTCGTTGACCAATCACAAGAAATACTCGTAACTGGTGGTGAGGCAGTATCAGTAACCTTAGCTGCGTCTGATGGTGATAACGATTCATTGAGCTATTCATGGCAGCAAGTAAGTGGTGAGCCAATCACTCTAGCAGCAACTAACACAAACACCTTAGCTTTCACTGCGCCAAGTAACACAAAGAATAAGGCATTTAGCTTTAAGCTAACTGTTACAGATGGTAATTATACCGTTGAACGTACCGTAGTTGTTGCCGTAAAAGCACCAGAAACAATTGCTGGCACATACTATTACCATAACGACCATTTAGGCACACCACAGGTGATGACAGATACCAATGCTACGGTTGTTTGGCAAGCTAACTACATGCCATTTGGTAAGGCTGATATTGTTGTTGAAAACTTTACTAATAACATTCGCTTTCCGGGACAATATTTTGACCAAGAATCAGGTTTACATTACAACTACTTTAGGGATTATGACCCAGAGTTGGGGCGCTATATTCAAAGTGACCCAATTGGCTTAGCAGGTGGTATTAATACGTATGGTTACGCTTTAGGTAATCCTATTAGTTATACGGACCCGTATGGCTTGGATATTTTGCTTCAAACACATCATGTTAGGTTTGGAAATAATCATTCTAAAGTTACAGTAATTATTGAGCCTAACTCCAAGTGGAAAGGAGATCCGAGATTCAGTAATCAATTACCTGATGGCCGTACCTACGGTACTTTTGGTGCTGGTCCTAGTGGCTTTCTAGCATTTGGTAACTTAAGAAGCGATATGAATAGAGGACGAGATAAAAACTTGTCTCATAATAACTATTCACAATCTATCTATGGGGATTATTGTCCATCTCAAGACTATGAAGATAATTTAATAGGTAAACTTTTAAGTAGTGATATGAGATTTAACGACAGTAAATTTGATTATGAGTTATTCCCTGGGGCAGGCGAATATAATTCTAATTCATATGCAAACGGCTTGTTAAGAAGCATAGGTGTTAACATGCCAGCGCCACCGTCAACTACCGGCTTTAATCAACCAGTACCAATCAAGGAATTTAGATGAAAACATTAATTCTATTGTTAAAAATTTTTTCATTATCATTCTTGTTACTGACAATGTTCATAGTGATCACTCAAGTTGCAGGCGTCTCTTCTCCTTTGGTGGATTACTGCCTACTTTTTGTTAGCTCTCTGGTTTGCTTTTTATTCGAGGAGTTTAGAAAGCTACACCTGTTGAAAAAACTCATATGGGTTGTCGGTTGTTTAATATTATTTTATTTTATGTCTTTCTGGGTTTTATGGGTATTATTTAGGCAAGCTATTTAGCTAAGAACCATATGAATCCAAAGCCTCACACTTGAGGCTTTAAAACAAAAGTAGAATATAGCCACTATGACATTATCTAAAAGCCAGTGAAAACTGGCTTTGATGATTTTGAATGTGCTTATTAACTTAGCAGCCGCAATAGCGGCATTAGTAAACCAAGTTTATAGAGCACAGTTAATAAAACTATAAACCAAAGTCCTACAGGGATTTTATAAAACAATTCATTCAACATAATATTTCCTTAAAGTTAATATAAGTAGCTATTAAGCTACGGTTATATGGAGAAAGAGGTTCCCCATATAACTCAATATGTAAACTTTTTGGCATGAATGGTTTCATTATTAAAAATAATTTTCAAATACTTCAGATTATTATTTAAATCGTTTCAAAATACCTCAATCATCGAGGAATTTTTTACATCTGATCTGGGCAATATCACCAGTCGATTGGGCAGCTGTTACCAGTAGAAGTGTGCAGTGATTAACAGCAGCTATGGCAAATTGGTGCAGCGCCACTAGTTGGTGGTACTGGTTAAAATGATCAGCTCTACTGTTTTAAGTTGCCCACTTCTACTGTCATTAATTGCTCAGTAGAACGCTTATTCTTGCATGTTTAAATAAGTAAAAGAAGTTTATTAATAAAGGTGGGCAGTTTTTCTAAGTTCATTAAGTAACAGTTCAATTTCTGAAATAGATTGGTTTAACGGTGATTTTCTTTGGAGACATTCTATATCACAAATGAGCCATCCTAGATCACAATCAAAAATCAGTTTACTTATGATTAACCGATTTTTTTGAGTATCTTTAAATAACCCTAAATTTTCGATATTTTCCAAAAAACTAAAGTAAAATAGTAACAAAGCAGTTAAGTTAATTTCTTTAGGGGGCGAGTATAATTTTGGCACTAGTATATATTGACGTTTGCCTCCGAAGTTTATATACCTAACAGAGTTATGAACAACAGCGACCTCTGAATCAGCTCGTTCCTCAAAAAACAGGTAGTAAATTTTATGATGAAGCTTATCCCTAATTTCAAATAAAGGCGTGTGGAGTAATAAGCATAATAATGTTTGCCAAATTAACTGTTCAATAAAGTAGTTGCCAGAATTGTCTATGGTTTTATCTTCTATATACAAAATTAACAAACAAGTAAGAGAATCAAGTGAAAGGCTTCTTGCGATAATCTCTATTTGTTTACTTGTTATCGACTTAGATCTCTGAGCAATACCGGTTGTATGATCTACAACAAAAAGCCGTTTAGTTACCTTCGAGCCTAATTCTCTCAATATTGTATTGATCTGTGATTGGGTTGGCTTCGATGTGCCAAGTAATTGCCATAAAGGATGAGTTAAACACTGCTGGCTACCAGGTATCAACTTTTCCATTTCAACTACCCAAGGAGATTGCTCTATTGGCTTCCCATTTCTTTTTAAATTAAAAAAGCGTGATTTCTTAGCTATCCAATTATCTCCACCCCAATCATCTTCAGGTATTATTTTTTTCCAAAGCTGATAACAACTAGATATTTCATAGTGATCCATGATGAATGCCACCCAATATATCGTCGCCATGCTTTTGATATCTTCTGGCAACTTGCGGTAATCAGTTAATGTAAACATAAAATCACTATATAAAATTCGGCAGCACCTGTCGGAAATCCCCCTATTCATTTTTACTTATTGTTTTTTAACAACTTTTAACTTTGTAGCAATGAAAACTATGAGTTGTTAGCTCTAATTTTAGCCTTAGGTAGTATTTTTTGTTAGGTCTATTATTAATAGTTAGTCACACTCTGTTTAATATAAGGCGAAATCTGGTGACAGAAATTGAAGAATCTAAGGAATTAAGTGAGCTATCAGCAGAGCTTGAAGCTGATTTAATGAGGTTCTATGGCTCACCGTTACTTAGTGGTGAAAATTTAAAAGGTGCCCTTGGCTATCGTTCAATTGATGCGTTACGGCAAGCTATCATCCGTAAGACCATTCCTGTTCCCGTTTTCCAGATAAAGAATCGTCGAGGAAAGTATGCCCTCATTAAAGACATTGCTCATTACTTGGCAAAAACACGTTTATCAATTGAATCGTTTAAATAAGGAGAGTTTATGGTGTAAATAGAAACACTTGAATTTTCAAGGCTTGAAAGCGAAAAGTCCAAGAGCACTAACTCATGGACTTCTCTGTGTATGTCGAAATTATCTCTACCCGACCCCTTCACTGTAGCTTTCAATGTCAATTTTATCAAGTTTCTGAAGCTGTATTTTCAGATGCTATGAGTATGGCTGTGCCTTGATTTGTTAATTGCACTACCGTTTTACTTGGTATTGCGGTAGTGCCTCTACTTTGAGGTATTAATAATGAAAGCATTAGTTGTACGAGAAATACTGCGATGTATTTTGACCACATCCTATTCAAATCGTCATATTGCACGGCTTGAGAGAGTCGCAGCAAATACCGTTAGGCGTTATCGAATTAAGGCAAAGGAAAAGGGTTTAGATTGGCAGGCGATAAACATATTAAGTGATGATGCATTATATGCAGCGCTTAATTCAACACGTACAAATGCTGAAGATAAACGTCAGCCTGATTGGGCATATATTCATAAATTGATGCAGGCTAAACATCAAACATTGATTCAATTGTGGGAAGAGTATCGCCGTATAGACACCAATGATGCTTACTCATATTCCCAATTTACGCATTACTACCGCCAATATATCGGTCAAATCGACATCAGCATGAGGCAAATACATTATGCCGGAGAATGTGTTTATGTTGATTATGCTGGTAAAACGATTCCTTGGATAGACAGTCAAACGGGTGAAGAGCACAAGGCTCAGATATTTGTTGCAACGATGGGCTGCTCTCAATACACATTTGCATGGGCATCTCGTAGCCAGAAAATTGAAGACTGGATTGATGCACACAATCGAATGTTTATATTTTTTAATGGTGTTCCAGCTGCTGTCGTACCAGACAACCTAAAGTCAGCAGTAACTAGTGCAGGTAAGTTTCCACGGCTAAATCGTATTTATGTGGAGCTAGCACGTCACTATGATAGCGTTATTGAGCCTGCACGGGTTAGAAAACCTCAAGATAAGTCATTAGCTGAAATTGGTGTTTTGTTAGTTACTCGTTGGATCACCATTATTTTACGTCGACGAAAATTCTTTAATGTTGCAGAAATTAACGAAGCAATTCCTGAGTTATTAGAGAAATTAAACAACCGGCCATTTAAACGCATGGAAGGTTGTCGTCGATCTCGTTTTGTGGAACTAGATAAGCCTTTATTACAACCATTACCCGAGCAAACTTTTGAGTATGCCCAATGGATTTCAGCGCAGAAAGTACCCAGTGACTATCATATCTACGTTTTAGGGCAAGCGTATTCAGTACCGTACCAATATGTTGGTCAAAAAGTAGAGGCACGCGTTAGTCACAAAAGCATTACGTTATTCCACCAAAACTCCAAGATTGCTAGCCACGTTAGAATATATGAGCAAGGTGGTGTCAGTACTGATAATAGCCATAGGCCAGCAAGCCATAAAGCGTATGCCAAACAATCAAAAGAATATTTTTTAGGTTGGGCACGGAAAATTAATACTAATGTTCTTGCTGTTATCAGTGCCCAGTTTAAAGGCAGGCCAGAATACTCAATTACAGGCTGTCGCTCTTGTAGTCAGCTTCAACAACTTGCAGCCCAATATGGGAGTGAACGTTTTTCGTCTGCATGCCAATGTGCTTGCGAGATTCAATCATTAACAGTGAGTAGTGTACGCTCAATTTTGCAATGCAAATTAGATACCCCATCAGATACACCTGTACAAGCTAATTTACCATTGCATTACAATGTACGTGGTGCCCAGTATTATCAAGATGGAGGAGCTTAACATGTCACATCATCATATATGTGAAGGACTTAATTCTCTTCGGTTATTAGGTATGGAGCAAGCTATGACACAAATGAGTGAAACGCCAGATATGGCAGACTGGTCATTTGATGAAAAGCTTACCTTTTTAATTGATGCTGAAATACAAAATAAAGCCCAGCGGCGACAAGTAAGAATGCTAAAGGCGGCAAAACTTAAGGCAACAAATGCCTGTGTTGAAGATATTGACTATCGAGCTAAGCGCAGCCTAGATCGAAGTTATATTCAGGTGCTGAAAACCTGTGACTGGGTTGCTAGAAACCAATTTATTATAATTACAGGCTCAACAGGAGTAGGGAAAACATGGCTTGGATGTGCTTTTGCTAACCAAGCCATAAGACTAGGCTATCCAGTCGTTTATAAGCGATATTCTTTATTATTGGAAGAGTTAGAAATAGCAAGACGTGACGGCTCATTACCCAAATATAGAAACCGATTATCAAAAATTAAATTATTAATCCTTGATGATTGGGCAATGGCTCCTCTCACTCCAAGCTCAAGGCAAGATTTGTTGGAAGTTATTGAAGACCGAAGTGGCAATAGTGCTTTACTTATCACCTCTCAATTACCCGTCAATAAATGGCATGAATATTTGGATGAGCCAACGATGGCGGATGCAATCATGGATAGAATTATTCATCGTTCTCATAGAATTGAGCTAACGGGGCAATCAATGCGTAGAAAGCATGGCGTGAAAAAGGATAACTATCATGAAAAAATTTAAAACCGTTAAGCAGTTAGAGTTAATCAAATTAACTTGTGATGGCTGTGGTCTAAAAGCTAGTGTTGATGAGGGGTATGAGTTTAGTGAGTTCATCAGCATCAATCATCATTGTGGTTATGGAACAATTCATGCTGATGGCAACCAGATGAATATTGATTTGTGTCAGCATTGCTTTGCCGGAATGTGTGGTGATATTTTAACCGTTACTGAACCCTTAGATAACTCTGGCATTGATGATTCTCATGATACTCTGGAGTATCGCAATATTTTCAGTGCTATTAGCCAGTCAAAAGGCATTGCAAAAACATTAAAACAAGATTCTGACATTCGCATTAATGCTCGAGATATTTTATTAGCCAATAAGATAACAACGGGTGCAGAGCTTCAAATAGCTCTTAAACGCGTCGAACAGCTTTGGAATGCCCAATACCATTCCGCTGAAGGTAATGAACTTCACAAGCTTGCTGATTTAATTTGTGATTATGAGAAAAAGGATTGGGATTCATATTTTAATGACCCCCCTGTGGTTAGTGATGACTTTATGAGTGATAGAGTTGATATTGTTACTGAGCCTCCTAATGAAAATATGTGCAAAGCCAGTGGAATACTTTTCGATACGCCTATTAACCCAAATATTGATGATGACTCGCGTCAGTCATCCATTGATGATGAAAATGATATTTAAGGAGCATTGCTATGTATTATTTTGAAAATATCAATAACGTTAGTGTGCTTAAGCGGTTACCTAAAAATTATCGCTTTCCAATATCAACTGAAATAGAACCATTATTTAATACCGATGATGAGTGTATTTCACAGACAATTCGTTACTATCAAGAAACGTTGAAAAAAAGTGGTCGAGCAATTGGATATTTAAAATTAAGAGGCATTTATGATATTGAACTAGTAAATCATTTCTCGCTTGGCTTTGTGGATAGAACCCTTGGATTAATGCTGAAACAATATGGTTATATCCAAGAAGAGAAGATTCGAGGCTCATTACAATGCAGTGGGTTGATTAAACCATCTGGCCATGAGTTTTTTCGTGGAGCTATTATTTTTCCATTTGTTGATGAAAACAGTAACGTGACAGGCGGTTATGGTCGTCGTATTACGACAAAATTAAAAGCAGGATCTGTTTATCACCTTCATTGGTTGTCTGAAGAAATAACCTTTTTTAATTTACCCGTGCTGCAACAGCATAAAGTCATTATCCTATGTAAAAATCCAATTGATGCCTTATCAATTTACTGCCTTGGTTATCACAATGTAATTTCTTTGATGGGTGTACAGTCTTTCGATGACAAACACATTAAAAAACTTAAACAACACAGTGTGAGCACTGTTTTATTAGCTTGTGTAGGGGATATCTATACCAGAAGAATCAAAACAAAATTGAAACAAGCAGGCTTTGTTGTGGGCATACTGAAATTACCTCAAGGCTTGGATATGAATCAATGTTTATTATCATCAACTGTGCCCAAATCGTTCTTAAGTTCGTTGATTAATCGAACTCTGTTGCATTAAATAAGACGCTAGTATGAAGCCCCTTATAACCAAACAAAGCAACTTTGCTGATTGCATCACTTTTTTCTTGGAAGATTCTTTAGCAAGAGGACAAAGTGATGCAACAGTGAATTCAAAACGACTGTTACTTGCTCAGTTTGAAAAGTGGTGTATTATTGAAGGGCTTTTGAATCCTGCACAAATAGACACTGAGTACCTTGAAGGTTATAGGCGATATTTATATCACTATCGTAAAGTACAAGGTGGAGTGCCCTTATCACTTTCAACACAAGTGCAGCGATTAATTGCGGTTACCACTTTTTTAAAAAGGTTGTATTATTTCAATATTATTCAATCGAATTTCTTTGAGTACTTCAAATTACCAAGATTGCCCAGACGATTACCAATGAACGTACCTGATGGTGACGAGCTAGAGATTGTCATGACTCAAGCCTTAACGGGTGGGCAGTTAATGATAAGAAATCGAGCGTTGCTTGAGGTCTACAATGCTACTGGTATTAGACGATGTGAATTAACCGACCTAGACATTGGTGATATTGATTTTAAATACAGATTACTCAATATTAGAAAAGGCAAAGGTGATCATGATAGACGAGTGCCCATTGCTCCTAGAGCATTAGACTGGATAAGTCGTTATTTAAAAGAGCTACGGCCAAAACATTCAACCTTTGAATCGGGTCATGCACTTTTTATCAGCCGAAACGGCAAACGATTGAACAAGAATAAAGTCACGGAGTTAGTAGGGAAGTATATTAGACGCTCTGGTGTTCGTGAAAAAGGTTCATGCCATTTATTTAGACATGCGACTGCAACTAATATGCTTAGAGGTGGTGCCAATATTCGACATGTGCAGGAAATGTTAGGTCATCAACACATAACAAGCACGCAGATATACACTTATGTTACCGTTGATGAGCTAAGTGAAACGTATATGAAAACGCACCCAGCAGCTAAACAAAGTGATTTGTTGGATACTTAGAAAGTGATTTTATTATTTTTCTTTCTGCTTTTGCATCATTTCAATGTACCTATGAGCATATTGAAGAACAACTTTAGCGGAGGCTTCGTCATCAAGTAAAGTCGATGGTAAAGAGAATAGCTCTGGTAAGTCTGCAAATTTTGGTGGTTTTTTATCTAACCATCTCCAGCACTTCGTTCTATTATTTTCTACCTGTAATAGCGTTTGGATGATTTGTTCAATAATTTCAGGCTGTCCAAACCAACTAATTGGCTTTATGACTGCCTTTCTACCTCCTTGAATAACTCTAGGTAACTGAGAGGACTTCAATTCATTTATTGAAATGTTTTTTCTTGTCCAGTCAGCAAGTTTATCAAGCTCTACATTAGGCTTTCTAACGCTATCTGTCGTTGGAATAACCAAACCAATTTTAACTCTATTAAGGGATTTTATTTTCGCTAATGCGGTAGCTAAATCCGTATCATTGGTTACAAAAACAACTTGTTCGATAGAGCTATCGGTTAATACATCGTAAACAGCTTCTACTGCAATATTTACATCTGTTTGTTTTTCTTCAAGCTTCCAAACCTTCACGTATTCACATTCATTGGGTGGTTTATTCGGTGTATTCTCATCAATACGAAATGCACGAGAAGCGGTAACCGAGTAATAGCCTTTAATTATCTCTAACTGATTATTTTGACTGAAGAACTTTAAAGCTCGATGGTATGCTTGTTGATCGTTTAATGAATCCGGAGATTTTGCTGCTTTACCAACGATATCGGCTGTGAAAAATTTAATGCTTTGCTCGTTAAGAGAAAAGTCACTTTGTGATGAACTAGGAAGAATAGAATTAGAAAATAACTTTATGAGATCTAACCATTTATACGGGGTGCCTTTTAGACAACCATAGTATAAATTGTAGCCATCAATATAAATCCTTGTCTTCAATAGCGATATCTCAAAATTTAGTTATAAAAAAACCGACACAGTGGTCGGCTTTTTCTCCCTATATCCAGGAGACTCAATGCTGCGCGTGGAAGTAGGGTTAGTTGTTAAAGTAATTATGATGCAAATCTGCACTAAATTCAATCATATTTCTCAAATTTGGGAAATATGATTGATAAATTTCAACAGTATTTTTTAATAACCATAAAAAACAAACTATTAACTAATTTTTATTTTTTCAAAAATGAAAAATACAAGTGAACAGATTTGATTTAATCAATATTTATTTACTTCTAACTCAACTTGGCTTGAGTCAAAAAACCATATACTATTTATAGAATTATCTGCCACTGTTTTTAGGTGAGAGTTTACAACTATTTTAGGGATTACGACCCAGAGTTGGGCCGCTATATTCAGTCTGATCCGATTGGTTTAGCGGGTGGCATTAATACTTATGGTTATGTAGGTGGGAATCCTATTAGTTATATCGACCCATATGGACTTCTTCTTTTTGGTTACAATGTAGGTGCAGGAATAACATTTGGTGGAGTTCATTTTTCTGCAAGTTTGTCAATTGCCACAGACCACAACGGAGGCATCATTATAACTGGAAACGCAGATAGTGGTTGGGGGTCACCGGGAAGCGGTGGTTTTGCTAGGGCTTTGTGGGCTGGCGGAGATTCAACTATCGATGATTTGATTGGCTCAGGTGTTTCTACTTCTCTTTCGGCAGGGTTATTTAGCGGCAGTGTATCTAGACCTTTAAGGCAAGATAGATGCGGACCATCAATAACAAGTATTGGGGAAACTATATATGAGGTAGGTTTTGCTACGCCGGGACCAATGCAAGGTACTATTACCGGGAATGTAGGGACTGAATTGTTTAGATTAGAAAATAACCCATTGGCTGATATTGGTAGGTCCTTAGGTCGTAATTTTTATAGATGGACACATTAGATTAATGCTATGCCAATGGACTATCGTTATGATTAAGTGATAGTCCTTCGTTGTTGTCGTTCAGAAGGAATTAAGATGTTAACAGTGTTTATTATATTATTCATAGTACTAGTTTTATGGCATACGTGTAATGCAGGGGTTTTGAAGGATTTGGCTGTTTATAAAACTAACGCGTTCAATCAAGTTAGCCGTATTTCAGATTACGAATATTTGTTTTTTTCAAAAAAATTACCTTTATGGCACCCCAATGCGCAGAATTTTCATTATATCCTGCCTACAGAGTCAGGCTTGTATATTGGAAGGCCCTCATTTTTGAAATTATTTTCTAGAAATTTATTAATTCCGTGGAATGATATTGATTTAAATATGAATAGTCAAGAAAAAAATCCGTTATGTTTATTGTATCTACATAAACTGGAAGCTTGGCTAGGTGTTAAAGAAAAACACAAACAAGAAATACAGCGCTATATTCATCAATCAAAGGGGTCAGAGTAATTGATGGTGCTCTTTACAAAGAATAAGCAATGAAAAAATTGTTACTGTTAGTTTTTATCGGTTTTTGTTTTGTTAAGGCTTGGCAAGATTTTGGCCCTAAAAGCAAAGTTGAACCGTTATTTACTAAGTCTTATATCGCGATATATGGCCGTGACTCTTGTGCTAATACCCAGCGTATGGTGAAAAAATTGCAGCAAGCACACATTGATTATCATTATTTTAATGTCAACGATAAAGTAGTTGCTGACCAGTTACATAGTCGCATGCGCCAAGCTGGCATTCCGACCAAACGCTATATTTTACCTGTGGTTGATGTTAATGGAGATTTATCAGTAAAACCCAAATTTAGTCAAGTACGGCAACAGTTATAATGGCTATAAAATAGTTTTTAGAAAAAGAAATAACACAAAAATTTAAAGATAAAAAAGTAGTAATATAAATAACAATATAAGTGTTCAAAATGTGCAAAACTTAAGTAAATAAGTGTTAAGCGCTGTCAGGACGATATGAATTTTAAGGGGAGCAGGATGACGTTTTTCACAGCAATAAAAAATCAGGGGTTGAGTGTTTTTCTCAGCGCTATAGTGTGTCTAGCGATAAGCAACCAATTACAGGCGGCTGAAGACACCATTTGTGCGGTGGTAAAAATTGAAATCGTGCAAGAGCTTACCTTTGAACGACAAGGTTTTGAGGCTATTATGAAAATTAATAATGCCCTTGAAGATCGTTCGTTAACCAATATTGGTGTTGAGGTTCATTTTAACGATGCTAACGGCGACCCTGTGGTGGCTTCCTCTGATCCTAATCATCCTGATGCTAGCTTCTTTATTCGTATCACTCAGCTTGAGGGTATTGATGATGTTGCAGGTACGGGGGAATTACTTGCCTCGACGAGTGCTACCATCAATTGGCTGATAGTACCCGTTCCCGGTGCTAGTGGCAATATTGCCAGCGGAAATTTATATTATGTTGGCGCCACCTTTAGTTATACTTTGAATGACATTGACGAAGAAATGGTAGTAGCCCCCGATATTATTTTTGTAAAACCTATGCCGGAGCTAACCTTAGACTATTTTTTACCGAGCGATGTCTATGCCGATGATCCACTGACCAATGAAATAGAGCCAATTGTGCCATTCACCTTAGGGGTGAGAGTACGTAATAATGGTAGTGCTACCGCTAAGTCGGTAAAAATCGATTCAGCTCAACCAAAAATTGTTGAAAATACCCAAGGGTTATTAATTAACTTTGAAATTACCGACTCGTTTATTAACGAGCAAGCGGTCAATAATTCCTTATTGCTAGATTTTGGCGATATTGACAGTAATAGCAGCGCCACGGGGCGCTGGATAATGCAAACCACACTTAGCGGTCGGTTTACTGAATTTGATGCTTCCTTTAGTCATGCTGATGATCTTGGTGGGCAATTAACGTCATTAATTGATGCGGTAAATGCGCATTTATTAATACACGATGTTAGAGTAAATTTGCCTGGACGAGATGGTGTACGAGATTTCTTGGTTAAAAATGGCGCGGCATATACTGTTTTTGAGTCTGACAGTATTGATACCCCAGTAAATAACCTTTCAGCAAGCGCTAGTTTTAGCCCATTATCATCAAGCCAATACCAATTAACATTTACTGGTGAGCCGGGCGCAGCGTATGTAACCTTACCTGATTTATTTGATGGTGAAAAAATCATTGTGCAAGCTGTACGCAGCAGTGATGGAGCTGTGTTGGACAGTGCCAATGTTTGGCAGTCAAAAACTTATAATAAAACCTTAAAGCAATGGGTACACAGTTTTCATTTATTTGATACCAATACTACTGGTAGCTATGTTATCGATTTTGAAGTGCCTGTAATTGGTCCTTCAGCTCCTGTATTACAATATATACAAGACTGGAGTGGTGTTGAAGGCGGGCAAATAGGCTTTTTAATTGAGGCCAGTGATGTCAATGGCGATAATATAGCGTTTTCAGTTAACCCTATGCCTGTTGGTGCAACAATAACAGAAGTTTCGCCGGGTAAGGTTCGTTTTAACTGGCTAATTAGCCCTGGGCAAGTGGGCAGTTATCCGATAACTGTCAGTGCTTCTGACGGTTCTCTTTATGCCAATAAGCAAGTAATGCTTAGGGTGTTTAATACCAATGATACCGATGGTGATGGTCTTGATGACGCTTGGGAAATTTTACATTTTGGTGACTTAAGCCGTGATGGCACTGGTGATTTTGACGGTGATGGTATTAGTGATCTTGATGAATTTTTACAAGGCAGCGACCCTACCGTAGAAGACGGCCCTCAAGCTCCTGTGATTATTAGCCCAAATCAGCAAACAGTTTCTGCAGGCGATATTGAGCTCATTGCGCAAAACTCTGTGTATCTAGGCGGAAATACCTTAAGTTACTTTTTTGAATTATATAGTGATATTGAAAAAAGTCAGTTGGTGTTGGCGTCAGACGAAGTGAGTGAACAACAAGACCAAACTGCATGGCTTGTAGAGATAAACTTGAATGAAAATACTGATTATTATTGGCGAGTACGCAGTTATAATGGCAGTCTTTATAGCTTATGGAGTGACGCTTCCTTTTTCTTGAACAGTGTGAACGAATCGCCTAGTGCCGCGGTGATTAGTAGTCCGGTTTCAGGAACTGAAGTCGATGTGCTAACGCCGATATTAAGGGTGTTAAATGCCACTGATCCTGATGGTGATACTTTACAGTACCGCTTTGCTGTTTATTTTGATGATGCTTTAACCTTGCCTGTAATTGATTCCGGCTTTTTATTTGCGGATGAAAGTGGTGAGACACCATGGCAATTAACACAGGCATTAGATGAAGGTGGGATTTATTACTGGCAAGTATCCACAAAAGATCCTGCTGGATTAACGCAATTAAGTGATGTTGCTTGGTTTAGTGTCTATCGGTTAAACCAATTGCCAACAACACCGACAATTATCTCACCGATATTGGATGCAGTAATAAATGATATTAATGTTGATGTTATTGTTACTAGTTCTACCGATGCAGATGGCGATTCACTGTCTTACTATTTTGAGTTAGATACGGTTAATAGTTTTGATTCGACAAATTTAATGACTGAGTCTGTCTCTACAGCAGGTGAGCAAGTTGTCTGGTCGCTGTATGACTTGCAAGATAGTACCAGTTATTTTTGGCGTGTGCGTGCAGAGGATGCTCAAGGTGGTTACAGCGCTACCGTTAATGGTCGCTTTAGTGTAAACATTAGTCAGCAAGCGCCAAATGCTCCGGTAATAAATAACCCTGGTGATGGCGCTTGGGTAGAGAGCTTAACACCAACGTTATCGGTATATCCGGTCACTGATAGCGATAGGCCTGTAGTGTCCTATGAGTTTGAAATATATAGTGATGAAGCCCAAGAAACGTTAGTTAATACTGCAGAAGTTGCTAGTGAGAATTATACGGTATCTAGTCCGCTAAGTGATAATAGTTGGTATTATTGGCGCGTTAGGGCTATCGATGATGCTGATGTGGCTAGCCCTTGGTCAAGTTATGCTAAATTTTTTGTGAATGATCAAGGCAATAATGAAGCACCAGAATTTTCTTGGGTTACAGATAATTCGTATTTGAATGTATCTCCTGGCAGTAAAGTAACCCTAAATTGGACGGATAATGATCCTGATAGCAATGCTGAAATTTCATTCACTTACTTGCGTACGCCTGATGCTGAGGTGATAGATGATATTGGTAGTAGTTTTTCTACATCCACTTCAGATTGGCGCGTGGATAATTTAGGACTTCCTGGCAGTGAGTATCATATAAATAGCCTTGTAGGATCTATGACCAGTGCAACTTGGGCAATAGATTTAACAGAAAGTGCACTATATGAAGTGCAACTATACACACCTGAACTAAATATACCGCTTTTAGATTCTGTACAATATTTGTTTAATGTGAAAGGGTCAGGTACTACTTCAACAGTTCCCTTCAAAGAAGCGCCAGGTTCTATAAAAAACATTAAAGGGTACATCACACCTATACCAGGCTGGGTTAGTTTTGGTGAGCATGAATTGTTATCTGGGGAATTTTCCTTCACTTATACCGGATTTGGCTCAGGAGGTGATAAGGCACTCGTTGCAGATAAAATAAGATTGATTCCTAAAGATGGTACCGATCAAATAATTACTTCAGGAATACTTGAAGATGGGGATGGCAGCAATGATAGTTATTTATGGGATACTACGGGGTTGGCGCAAGGTAAATATAGAGTTATTGCTGAGATTAAAGATGAAAGTTCATCAGTGAAGGTATATTCAATATTGGTCGTTGAAATTGGATCATCAGGCAACCCTGAATTTTAATGAAAAGAGTGTATCTACCGTGAAAAAATATTTTTATCTATTCACCTTGATTATTTGTTCGATGCAAGCTTCAGCTCAGGATAAGTCGCATCCAAGTGATTTTCTTATGCTGCAGTGTCAGGCATTTGTAAAAAGTGACTTTGAAGTAGAATTTAAATTTTCTTTGCCTAATAAAGAGAAGCAACCCAGAGTAGCTTCTCTTTATGTATATCATCGTAATGAATTACCTGAAGATTGGTTGGTGATTGATACTAGTAAAGGTGAAAAAGTTATTGAAAATACTTTAAAGTTTCCTATTCATACGCTGAAATATAAAAAATATTTATTGGGGAAACGTTTGTTGCTATTAGGAGACGGTAAGAACTATACGGTATTAGAGCAAGGTGCCATAAATTTGCAAAAACATATAGTGAAAGGAGTTAAAATATATCACGGAGGTGTAGATGCGTGGTTACAAAACGTGCAAAATGCACCGGCTATAACGGCTAAGTCATTATTACCTTCTGAATTTATTATAGAATCTAAATTAGGGCGTTGGAAATATATAGAAACTGAAGAAGAACTCAATAACTTAGTGATACGCTTTCAGCAAGCCAATCGCAAGATAAATCTTTTGGATCGATTTTTATTACTGAAACCGGAGTTACTCTCTAAGGTAGATCCCCCTGCTTCATTAATCAGTGCTTTGTTTCAAATTGACGGAGGTATTAAGGCTTTAGAACGTTATACTGAGGATCAAGGCATAATTATATCAGCAAAGAAAGCTAAACAATTGAAAGAACAGTGTAAAGTATCCTATGAAAGTTAGCTTATTAACACTCCTCCTGTTTGTTTTTTTGCTTTTAGGCTGTTCAGAAAGTTCGTTAGAGGGAAAGGAACAGCGGAATAAGATGTCTCAAGTAGAACAAAAACTAGCAAGTAGAAGCTTAGTTTTTAGGTATGAAATAACTAATAAAACTAGTGAGTTATTATCGGATGCTAATGTTAGGCTTGCTATTCCTGTTATTAAATCAGCACGGCACAGTTTAGATACTATTACGGTAAATCAACCATATAAACTTGAATCAGACGCTTTAGGTAATCAAACTTTACTCTTAAATTTTGATGATTTTGCTCCGTATTCAACAAAAATGGTTACTGTAAAAACGAAGCTATTAGATTTAAATAGTCAGCAATTAATAGATGGAACTGAGCCCCTTTTTCTATCTGAAAATAAGTTTGTGCCTTTTTCGAGACCTGAATTTAAAATGATTAATAAGCGCGTCAAGGGTAAGTCTGATTTAGAAACTATTACTCAGGCTTATCACTGGGTTGTATCTCATATGAACTATTCTGGTTATTTACCTGACGATTATGGTGCTCTTTATGCGTTGCAAAAAGCTCGTGGTGATTGTACTGAGTATATGTACCTGTTAGCAGCTTTGTTAAGGGCTAATGAAGTGCCAACAAGACTAGTAGCTGGTTATGTATATCAAGGAAATCATCTAGTTGATGCGAGTGATTACCATAATTGGGTTGAAGTGTTCTATCAAGGTAAATGGCAAGTAGTAGATGCATTGCAAGAGCGTTTTCTCGGTGACAATATGGATTATATCTCAGTACGTTATTTAGATTCAAAAGCAGGCATCATTCATCAAAGCCAGAAATTCTCAGTTTCAAATTCTTTAGTTATAAGGTTGTTTTAATGTATAGTTTGTAGCTGTAGCCGACCAAATTAACATCGTACTTTTTGCCAAATTATTCATCGAAAAATTTGGGCTGATTTCCCAATATCTCATCGTACGATATTGGTAGCTCGCCAAATTTAAATCATAACTTTTACCGACACCGTGCTGGCCAATAATCACAGAAAAGCCACCTTATCCTGCATGAATTTTGACAATATCGATGATGTGCTTTTGTTGTGGCATGGGCGCTAAATCTTGACGATTAAACGACTCTTTAGTCGTGGAGAAAATAGATTTAATCATCTATTTTCTCCACTTTTTTCAGTAAAGGCATGACGCGTGGCATTAAAGTGTAAATCAAGTTTTGACGCTTCAACCATGCGTTTATCTTTGAAATATACGATAAATTTGTCACGCCTGCTCCTGTTATGATGCACTTGAATAGTTTTGTTGCGTAAATCAACGAGCATTCATATTTATTTGAATTGATAGAAAAGACATTGGTTTTACTGACTTTGCGGGCTTCTTCAAGAAAGAAAACTTCTTCGGTAGTTTTATCATCATATAAAAACGTAATGCGGATATGGTCAAGGGGAAATCTATCAAGCGGTTTCATTTGAATGGCGCTATGGTGTTGACTGTTATAGTCGTTTTCTATCCAGTCATGGGCTTTATCGTTTGGTGTATCAAGGTTGTACTATGGTTATTCGATTGGTTTTATGATGGAAAAGTAGCAACACTTGAAAAAGATCACACACAGATAAGCCAAAATTCGTTAAATAAAGGCAATTTGTTGCTTTAATTGAAGCGCAGCGCAGGGGCAACCATTAACCGTTGAAATTATTGCTGCTAAGGCGGTAAGTAAAAGTCGGTGATGCTTGAAATGTTTCACCTTATTAGCAGAGTTTACGGGAATAGCTACTTTCAAATAACCACGATAACACATCAGATTTGCATTGAACCTTTTCAACCAGCGCCAAGCATGGCGAGTTTTCGTTTGTTTGGTCGCTTTTGCATAAGCATGGCAAACTGAATGTCCTATCAGTAAAAATGAGATAAAAACAAACAGCACCGCATTTGAATGTCGACGCTTAGGCAGCTTACTGGCAATATCAAGCTGATAAGTTCGCCTACAACCCTGATGACCATAACGGTTACAACAAACAATGCATTTACCTACCGTTTCTCTACAGGCTATAGGATACTGTTTATAGAAAAACCATGAGAAATGAAATATTCAGCTATAGAACAATACTGACATTGCAGCGATGGTGTAGATTTCAATGTTGAAGTGAACTGCTCAATAGCATGTAAATCTTTGAAGAATCTTTGTATGCAATAAGTAAACAAAATAACAAAAATGAGGCCAAGATAAATTTGCTACTGTTTAAATTAAATTTACTTTATCAAATTCACGTTATAATAAGCTATTTTATCACCTGTTTTTTACTTTTTACTTTTTACTTATTGCTTTTCTTACTCGTTGCGTTGCTTCTCATCCTATAGGTGCGCTTTTTATTTTCTATTTCTTAAATCTATGGCATTATTTGCTTTAATCACTATAAATAATTGTGTTTTAGATAATGAACAAAATAAAACCCTTAGATCGTATCGATATGACCATTTTAAAAACGCTACAAACAGATGGTCGAATTACTAATGTTGAATTAGCCCAAAAAGTTAATTTAAGTGCTAGTCCCTGTTTAGATAGGGTTAAACGCTTAGAGACAGAGGGTTATATTAAGCGTTATGGGGCTTGTTTAGATGCCAGTAAACTTAATTGTGGTATGACCGCTTTTATTCAGGTAACGCTCGACAGAACCACCGCGGATGTTTTTAAGTTATTTAAAGCCGAAGTGGTGAAAATAAAGGAAATAGTCGAATGTCATTTAGTGGCAGGAGGTTATGATTATTTACTTAAAATACGCTTTGCCAATATGGACAGATACCGATTAATTTTGGAGAAAGTTGCTGGTTTGCCCGCTATATCACAAACTCATACCTATATAGCGACTGAGCAAATTAAAGAAGATGCGGGTGTGCCGTTTGAATAAAGGCATATACTGAGTTAGTGACTATTTAGATATTAATTTTTTAAGTGACAATTTTTAATAATTAAGGATTCTTATGAACGCACACGAATACGCGCTACAAGCGAATGGCTCTTTTGCCTTGCCTGATGCTTGTTTTAAAGTGAAAGCTTTAATGGAAGATGAAAATTCAGCGATTAATGATTTTGCTGATGTGATCAGTGTTGATCCCTCTATGACCTCGCGATTATTGCAAATAGCGAATAGTGCCATTTATCACTTTCCGGGTGAAATTAGCACAATTTCACGTGCTATCACCATTATTGGCACGCAAGCCATTTATAATATGATGCTAGTGGATGTTGCTGCGTCAGCTTTTAAGCATTTTGAAAACCAAGCCATTAACTTAAAGCGCTTTTGGCGCATGAGTATTTATTGTGGTTTAGTGACAAAAAATCTAGCGATTAAAGCGGGTATTAAAGATATTGAGCGTTTGTTTGTGGCGGGCTTATTACAAAATTTTGGCGAGTTGTTAGTGGCAAAAATAACCCCTGAAATTGCCAAACAATGTGAACAATATAATAGTGATAACTTACCTTGGGCCTTGCAAGAATCAGCGTTAGGCTTTACTTATACGGATATTTCTGCAGAATTACTTAAAATATGGCAATTACCAGAAAAAATTATTCTTCCTATTCGTCATTTCAACCAAGCACAAAGTGAGCAAATTAATAAAGATGTTAAAGTATTGAATTTGGCTTCAAGGCTTGCCTTACTCGATAGTCACGAAGATGAATTTGATTATGATAAAGTGATTGATGAGTCTTTGTGTCAAAGTTTACAGTTAAATAAAGAAGATATTGAACAGGTGACTGAAATTGCAGCAAATGATGCCACAGGTATTTTAACTGTGATGAATCCAAAATTATTTTCTAGATAGCTGCTTGGTTAGTAAAATAGACAAGTAGAAAGGAAAGTGGACAAAATACTATACACTTCGTAGATTTTTTATGCGCTATTGGAAGAAGACAAAAATAATAAAGCTTGTTAGCATCAAACGGTTTCAAAATAAAATTATAATAAGTACAAGAAGGAAGTTTATGAGCGCATCTAGAGAGCATTTTAGCTCCCGTATTGGTTTTATTCTCGCCGCGGCAGGCTCTGCTGTAGGTATTGGTAATTTAGTTGGTTTTCCCGTGAATGCGGCTAAAAATGGTGGTGGTGCATTCTTGCTTATGTATGCACTCTTTGTCTTTTTAATTTGTCTTCCTGTCATGATTGCTGAAATGGCTGTAGGTAGAAAAACAGCAAAAGAGCCCGTAGGTGCCTATAAAACTTTAAGTGGTAATAGCCCTTTATGGGGCGCTGCTGGTTTAATCGGGGTATTAACGCCTTTTATGATCGCGGTATTTTATATGGTCATCACGGTGTGGATTTTTGGTTATATTGTTTTAACCCTGACGGGGAATTTAGACTTTTTAGCAAGCAGCGCAGGTTTTGGCGAGTTTATTAACAGCCCCTATTTATTTGTTGCTATGGCCGTTGTCGCTGCTATTGTGAATTTTATTTTGGTTGCTGGCGTTAAAGACGGTATTGAAAAAGCGGCGAAAACCTTAATGCCTGCTTTGTTTGTTATGTTGATCATCATGGTTATCTTTGTTTTAACTCTTGATAATGCCATGGCAGGAGTGAAATTTTTCTTGATACCTGATTTCAGTAAAATAACGCCGAGTGTTATTAATGGCGCATTATCACAAGCGTTTTTCTCTCTGTCATTGGGTATGGGTATTTTAATAACCTACGGTTCGTATATTAATAACCAAACTAATATTCCGAATTCGGCAAAGTTAGTGGCTATCACTGATACTGGCGTCGCTTTCGTTGCTGGTTTAATGATTTTACCAGCAGTATTTTCATTTAATCCTAATGTTAACCCCAGTGAGCTGAGTGATAGTTCAGTATCATTAATATTCACTTTCTTGCCAAAAATATTTTTAGCCCTACAAGCCTCTATTGGTTATATCGGCGCGAGCACTGTTGCAGCTTTCTTCTTTATTTTAGTATTTTTTGCGGCTATTACTTCCTTAGTTTCAATAATGGAAGTGCCAGTGTCTTATTTAGTGACCGAGAAATGCCATAGTCGTAAAAAAGCCTTATCTATTTTATTGATGACCGCGGGTGTTTTAACGGTATTTGCCACGGTTTCTTTTGGTATGGTGACCTTCTTTACGGAGTTTACTTCGTATGCAGGTAGCACTAAATCTTTCTTTGATATTGTTTATGATGTTTTCTACGACACTATTTTACCGTTAAATGGCTTTTTACTGTGTGTCTTTGTGAGCTATCGATGGAAGAAAAAGAACTTATCAGAACATTTAAGCCTTGGTAATGATAATTATATTGGCTCATGGGTCGAAAAATATATTAACTTTTCCTTAGGAACTTTTATCCCTGCTATCGTGTTGATTATTTTTATTAACACAGTAGCGCAGAAATTCTTCGCGGTGAGTTTATTTGGTTTTTAAATTTTAGCTTTAAGCTTTAATTTCAAAAATTTATACTTTAAACAAAGAACAAACACTTTGAAACACTAAGCCGAGCAATGTTATTATTGCCCGGCTTTTTACCTTGACCACTGCTCTCTTAAATATCACATCATGATTGAATATATTTCTGCTACAAATTTTACCGATTGCCAACGACTTTTTCATGGTCGAGGTCATGCTTATAAAAACTTATCTCACGTAAGTGCTGACTGGTTATCGCCTGTTATTTTAATTACCCTGTACAGCGAAGTGGATGAAAATTGGTTACTTGTACAAGCTCAGGCATTACAGACACTAATCACTGCTTGTCGCAGTGTACAAGTGCAACGCCGTTATCAAAAATTTGCACCCACACATGTGTTATTAGGTGACGATATTGATCGTACTATCGTTACTGAAAATGGCTTGTCTTACCATATTGAGTTTGGCAAGGCGCAAAATAACGGCTTGTTTTTAGATATGGCTAATGGCCGCTCTTGGGTTTACCAACAGGCAAACGCTAAAAATGTGCTGAACTTGTTTGCCTATACCTGCGCATTTTCTGTGGCAGCAACCGCGGGTGGCGCAACTCAGGTGGTCAATATTGACTTAAGTAAGGCCTCGCTAAGTAAAGGACGAGAGAATCATCAATTAAATAAATTGGCAAAAAAAGAGGGTAAGCAGATTGTCTTTGAAGGAGTCGATATTTTTAAATCGAATAGTCGTATTAAAAAATATGGTAAATATGATTTATTAATTTGTGATCCGCCATCGTTTCAAAAAGGTAGCGTTAATATTGAGCGTGATTACGCTAAAATAATCCGTCGTATACCACAGTGGATGAATGAAGGCGCTAAGCTGATGCTATGTTTAAATTCTCCTGATCTCGATGAGCAATTTTTAAAAGATGAAGTGACACGTGAGTGCCCTGATTGTGTGTTTGAGCAGCGTATTGCTAATCCCGAGGTTTTTAAAGAAGCATACGCGGGTAAAGGATTAAAAGTACTCATTTTTTCATACCTGCCGGCAGACCATAAATACTGATACTTTTGTAATTGTTCAGCTTAAAAAGTATTACCACAGAGAGCACCGAGATGCTAGCACGACACTGAAAGCAATAAAGCCTCTGTGTAGGCTCGAAGAGCCCTTTGTGGAGCATCGCGGCTCGGTGGTGAATAGTTACTATCTTTACAGCTCAATCCCTTTTCCTAACACTACTCTTCTCTCTAAAGAATCGAGCAAACCTTGGTATGCCTGCTTGGGTTTTACCATTATATTTATAGGTAATGATACTGCCAATTTCAGGGGGAGTTTCCCGTTCAGCATCATTAAAGCCTGAGCCAATCTTAAAAACAATGCCGCTTGGTGTTTTGACTTTGATTGCGCCTAATTTCCCTGTGTATTTTCCCTTGCCAGCAATGTGTGCAATAACGGTGGCTTCTGCGTCTTGATGTTTTTTTAACTTCATAATGTTGGCCGTTCTACCGACATGATAATGAGCATTACCACGGTGTAACATGAGTCCTTCGCCTTGATGAGCGATAATGCTGTTAAGCTTATTGTCTAATTGTTGGCTATTTTGTAACTTGAATTGTTTGATCATAAGTAAATAGGGTGAGTTTATTTGCTTTACTAATTGTTGCATCGCTTTTATTCGTAGGGTAAAAACTTCATTACTGTTGGGTAAATCGAAAATCATAAAGCGTACTTTATGCCAGCAATGCTCATCAATATTTATTTTCATTACGCAAGAAAGTGTTGGTTGAAATTGCCCGCGGCCGAGCCATAATTCACCATCCATGGTATTTTCTGGCCAATATTGAGTGAACCATTCAGGGCTATGGATCAGATTGCCTTGCCGGGTTAATAGCTGTTTGCCATTCCAATAACCTCTAATTCCATCAAGTTTTTCAGAAAGCCAATAGTCCTTAATCTCATCAACCGCTTTATAAGTTTTTGCGTGTTGAATCGCCGGTTTTGGCTGCTTGATATTTTGTGCGCCTAGCGAAGAGCAGATAAGCAATAAGAGTAAACAGATGGCCTTGCAAGCTTGTATTTGGTGTTTAAGCATTATCAACATCCATGTTTTATATGATTAATTGTAATTGTTCACCACCGAGCCACTTTGTTCCACAGAGGGCTCTTCGAGCCTGCACCGAGGTTTTATTGCTTTCAGTGTCGTGCGTAGCACCTCGGCACTCTCTGTGGTAATAATTTTTAAGCTGAAGAACTGTGATTACTTTAAGCATAGTCTAAAAATAGGCTATGCTTAAAATTATACCAAGTGCATAACAATGGATGCTTTCCCGCAAGCAAACTATTCAAGGACTGAATATATGGTTCAACTCAAACCGCTATTACTCATTGCTGTTTTCTCTATCACTTCCCCAACCTTAGAGGCCAAAAAACGTTGTAAGCCGTTATTAGCAAAACTGCAAAATATACAAGCAATGCAGCGCCATGGTTATTCAGCTAAGCAAGGGCTAAGTTTACGAAGTCGCGAGGATAAAGCGCGTAAAAATTGGTGGCAATGTGAAAATGGTAGCGGTAAAAAGAAGAAAAAAACCACTAAAAAAAGTCAGCGTAAAACGGCTAGTTACAGCACTGAAAAAAGTAGTGTTAATCGCAAAATTATAAAGGCAGGTACGCCATTTAAAACCAGCAATACTATTGTCATTAAATCAAAATATCAAGGAGAGAAAAAACGCGCTTGGTTGGCATTTTATCAACAACCAACACGATGTCAGCGACCTAAAAATTTATCAGTGTTTGCTTTTTGCAGTGAAAATAAACAAACACAACGGGCAGGTTTTGAGCAAAAATATCGCCACGAAAGCAAATAAGTGACGAGATGTGAGTTTTGAAGCAACTATAATTAGCTGCTCGGTGCTGAATGGTAATTCTCTTTGCTGTTTTTGTATTGCTCAACCATAGCATCAACACTGTCTTGGCAATACTCTCGTAAGCCACTTAATAACATGTGTTTTTTACCATGACCAACCACTGCACCTTCGCTGATTAAATCAAACTCCAACCATGCATCGCCGCGTTTTCCTTCAATGGATAAACTTGTTTGCGCAAGTTGTAGCGAGAGAGTTTTAATATCAAGACGTTCTAAATTTATTTTCATGCATTGATACATCACCATAGGGCGGGCAGGATTGATCATGACATTATTTTCGGTCATTAACTTCACTAAAATATCAGGAAAGGTATGGCCTGAAAAATCTACATAAGCCTTGGTTAAGGCATCTATTAATGACGGGCAGTGAGTTTTTTCACCGCTAGCTGCTACCGACAAATAAGTTTTGTCTTTATCATCATTCACCGCAAAACTTTCGTTGATTTCATTAGGAAAAGTAAGGGCGATGCCATCATTTACCATGCCTGAAAAGTTAAAGCTCATTTCTTTATGTAAACCTGCTTTAGCAATGATCACCGAAAATAATAAATCTCCAGGCACACAAAAGCGTTTTGCTTCAATATTGTGGAGAGGATTAAAATCATCGGCCACTTGCTTAGCAAAATCACTACCTTGTTGACGTGTAAAGCTAATTTTATCGCCATCAAGAGGACAATATTGCTCAATAAACATAGTTTCTTTTATCGCTTTTTCAGACATGTATTATCACTTCATTTTTACAAAACGAGGCATTCTAACAGCGTTCGGCTGATAAATCGAAAAAAACCGTCGAAAAATAAACAGAGCAGACCTCTAAGTAGCGCTGTTAATGTCTGACTGCTGGCTAAGGTAAGTACTCACTAATTGCTCTTTTTTTATTTTAGTTAGCTTTTTTAATTGGTATTCTCTTTTACTTGCGGTGCTTTTATCTGCTGTGCTTTCAATAAAGACAAGTGTCACAGGTCGTTTTGCTCTAGTATACTTAGCACCAAGCTTGGTATGATTATGTTGATGTAAACGACGTTCAATATTAGTAGTGATACCCGCATATAGACTATTGTCATTACAGCGTAATAAATAAACATACCAAGTGTTTTTTGTGGTCATTATTGTTGAGTAAGCATTTGTTAAGAGCAAAGTTTGAATAAATTAATGGTAAATAAAAGTGTTAGAAATATCAAATAACGTAAGCCTTGCTGATTGGGAAATAGAACTTAGTGCCATTCGTGCTACGGGTAATGGTGGCCAACGGGTTAATAAAGTGGCTACCGCTATTCATTTGCGTTTTGATGTTAATCGTTCGTCATTACCCGCCGTTTATAAAGAAAGGTTGTTGGCAAGTAATGATACTCGTATTACTAAAGACGGCGTTATTATCATTAAAGCGCAGTCTTTTCGAACCCAAGATATGAACAAAACCGATGCCTTAAAACGCCTGAAAGATTTTATTTTATCGGTAATAGTTGTGCAAAAGAAAAGGCGAGTGACTAAACCAACTAAGGGCTCCGTTCAGCGCAGATTAACCAGTAAATCCAATAGAAAAACAGTGAAACAGACCCGTCAAAAAATTAAATTTTAAGTCCCATGATTATAGAGAGCAACCATGCCAATTTCAGCCATAGGCGCAATAGAAAAATTAACAGCCCAATTAGATAACAACAATATTGTTCAATACCAGCTTCCTTTAGCTGCTATTAATGATGATGGAGAGCAGCAAAGTATTGACTTAAATCCATTAATTGGTAAAGAGTTAACCTTACAATTCCATAGTAAAATAGCGTGCAAGCATTGTGGGAAAACCACTAAAAAAAGTTACTCACAAGGTTTTTGCTACCCTTGTATGACCAAGTTGGCTCAATGCGATATGTGCATTATGAAACCTGAAACATGCCATCACCATCTAGGAACATGCCGTGAGCCAGAATGGGGGGTGAAACATTGTATGGTGGATCACTATGTTTATCTATCGAATACCTCAGCACTAAAAGTTGGCATTACGCGCCACACACAACTTCCAACCCGTTGGATTGACCAAGGTGCAACACAAGCCTTACCTATTTTTAAAGTGAGTACTCGCTTACAATCAGGGTTAGTTGAAACCGCCTTAGCTGAATTTATCAGTGATAAAACTAATTGGCGAGCCATGTTAAAAGGCAGTAATGAGCCTATTGATTTAAAAGTTAAAGCGGCAGAATTAATACCTCAAATTGAGCAGCGA
>Ga0209826_1000297_pt1 | contig 36454 bp, 32 predicted proteins | sample GOMGulsemesocosm_5_FD_184637 | JGI IMG/M metagenome (GOLD analysis project Ga0209826, IMG submission 184637) | Methane-oxidizing microbial communities from mesocosms in the Gulf of Mexico - GOM15C Gulf of Mexico (SPAdes) (version 2) | ecosystem: Environmental > Aquatic > Marine > Cold seeps...
ATATTTTGGTTTATTAAAATGACTTATTGGTTTAGCGAAATTATTAGCAAGTCCAGCAATTAAACGCGCAGCTTCTTGTTTAGCTAAAGCATTTTTATCTTCTATACTTTCTGAGGCGAGATGCGTCGCGGAGGCCATAATTTCGGCCATAGACGGTTTTGGGTTATGAGCTTCAGTTATTTCATTCTCTGCTGGCTTAACAGCTTCAGGTTCGTCAGCTAAAAATTTATCAGGTGCTGGCTCCGCTGGAGTAAACGTCGATAGACTTGCCATGATTTCAGCGATTGAAGGACTTAACTCTGGTTTATTATCATGACTAATATCATCAACCAATGGAATAGCGTCTTCCCGATTAATTTCATCGTCTGTAGCTTCAATCTCTGAAGTATCAAATAACTCTTCAGAATCAGTCATAGGTACATTAACAAGCGGCTCAATAGGTGGAACGTCATCCGCAACCCAATCTTGTTTATCTTGAAAAAACGATTTCAAATCACGATCAAAATCTACCTCTTCAGAATTATCACTTAAATTAGACGCTTCTCTTACTTGCTCTTCAACAGGAATTTCCGCACCAGGATCAAAATTGTCAGTTACAACAGAGCTATCTACAGAGCATTCATTAGCTATTAAAGGCTCAAAGTCTTCAGTACTATATTCCTGCCGTTCGGAAGGCTGACCTTCATTAGTCGTCGTCGGCACAACAAAATCCATTGCTACAGGGATTTGCTGCTCTTCCACGAAGGTACCTTCTGAATAAATCGGTTCAAAATTGAATACAGTTTCATTATTTAAAGCTTCTTCTGGAATAGCCTCAGAGAAAATAGGCTCAACTATTTCGCTAGTGGGCTTTTTAATGACGGAACTTACTTGAGAGAATCTATCTTTCCAGTTTACGCTTGGTTTTTTAACTATGTTACTTGCTCTATCAACCCGACGATTAGTTTTTTTAACTTCTATGCCTCTCCAGCCCTGAATCGTCACATAAACCCAGTCAATACCCATTAAAGTATATTTACCAATCGCTTCAACGCCCCTTAACCAAGAAATACCGGTATATTTTTCCAGCACAATGAGTCCAGTAAATAAGCTAGCACAAGGAATAATAATTAAAGCAAGCACAGCAAAAACATCAGCAAATTCTAAATTCTCACCGCTACTACCGAGCGTTTGAATCAGTAATACAAGCCCGATTAACGCGAGCGCTAAAATCCCTGCGACCATAATTCCACGCCACGGTAATGCAGAAAAAAAGGAAAAGTAATTTTTAGGTGGGCTTATCTTTCTATTCACTGAGGGTCACTATAAGTTAAATTAAAATGGTATGAGCTATAAGGAATTTATAATTTAAAGGGGAATCTCTCTTTATTCACAAGCAAACACCTATAAAAACACCGTCACTCCCGAAGTCTACCCAGTCAAGCGTGGACACAAGCTTTATCGGGAATCTACGTTGAGTATAGACTCCTTCTACCAGCATACAAGAATGACGAGCTGAAAAAATGGCTCGCCCCCCTTTCAATAATGAGAAGATACGTCTAAGGCCTCCATTCTTGCATTTGTTTTATACATAGTTTATTTAATGCTTCCGCACGACTATAGCTATCGGCTTCGGTATAACAGCGTAATTCAGGCGCATTGCCTGAGCCACGAAAATGAACAACGTCATCATTAGCCAAAGTGATACGAATACCGTCGGTATAATCAAAAGCAACTGCTCGTTCTATTTTTCCGGCAAACAATCGTGCTAGCACAGCCGCATCCTGTTCAAGCTCCCCAGTTTGCATTTGCGTTAAAACAGACTGGCTTAATTCCGTTGGGAAATCTTTTATACGATCACTATAAGTAAATCGTGGCGGCAAGGTATTTAGCAATGCCGAGATTGAACACTCTAGTTGTTTCGCTTGCAGTAATAAACATAACGGTACAATTACAGCATCACGCGTCGGTAATGCAGCAAGTGTTTTGTTATTTAATTGAATTGGCGTGTTTTGTAAAAAACCACCATTCGCTTCGTAACCAACCACACTGGTTTGGTTGCTTATTGCTTGCATGGCAGAAATAACAAAAGGCGAGCCTATTTTAGTACGCGTAACCTGAGCAAATTGGCCACATTTTTCTACAGCGCTATTACTACTCACTGGTGTAACTACTGCCTCTGCTTGTAAAAAGCGCGCAACTAAAATACCAGCAACATCACCACGTAACCATTCGCCATTTTCATCGCTAACTAAAGGCCTATCCGCATCGCCATCGGTGGAAATAATACAATCAAGCTCAAACTCAGTTGACCATTGCTTAGCTAAGACAACATCTTCTGGACGAATCGCTTCGGTATCAACGGAAATAAAATGATCAGAGCGACCTAAAACGATTACTTCAGCACCTAATTCTGACAAAATCTTTGGTAACAGCTCACGGGCAACTGAAGAATGCTGATAAACACCTAATTTCAAATCTGCCAAGCCATTTTCTGGGAAAAAGTCTAAATAGCGCACTATATATTGCTGCTCTGCAGTCGCATCAATAGCCGGCAAATAATCACTAGTTAACAAACTTTCTTGGTCATCGAATAAAGCATCATTAAGCACTGGATTTTGAGCTAAAATGCCTTGCTCATCATCTTTAAGCACTTCACCGTCAGGCTTGTTAAATTTAATACCATTGCGATCTTCAGGAATATGACTCCCTGTCACCATTACGGTCGCAATCTTATGCTTAATACCATACAGCGCGATAGCAGGCGTAGGTAAAAGACCGCAATTAACGACTGTATAACCGGCATCAACCACAGCTGCGGCAACCGCATTCATAATGCGTGGTGTACTATTGCGTAAATCGCCACCGACACCCACAGCTTGTCCGACTTGAATAGCACCAACAGACTGTAAGTAGTGTAAAAAAGACAAAGTATAGGCATAACAGACTTTATCTGTCATATCACTGACTAAGCCACGAATGCCGCTAGTACCAAACTTAACTTTATTTTTCATTTGCTCTCTTTTTCAAGCTTAGAGTTGTCAGGAAGTAAAACTGCAGGGTGCCCAACAATGCTAAACCATCTACTTTGTTGGCAGGCTGAAGCCAAGCCCTACAGCTGTTCCCAAGCAGAAACTGGGGAACAGACAAGGAAATCCCTGAGCTATTTACCCTGATTTTTCTTTAGCTTTGCTTCAATTTCTAGCTTCCGCTGGATTTGTGCAACTTTATCTAATACGCCATTGACATAGCGATGACTACCATCAGCACCGAAACATTTCGCTAATTCCACACCTTCATTAATAATGACTCGGTAAGGTGTTTCAAGTTTTTTCATCAACTCATACACGCCAATTCTTAAAATAGCTCGTTCTACAGGATCTATATCGTTTACTTCACGATCAACAAAATCTTTCATGGCGAAATCGATTTTATCTAGCTCCTTAGGAACACCATGAAATAAATCCGTAAAATAACTCTTTTGCGCATTTTTCAGGCGCTGATCTTCAGCAAATTGACGTTCAATTGTGCTTAAATCTGTGCCAGTCATTTGCCATTGATACAAAGCTTGTACCGCACATTGTCTAGCTTTTGTTTTTGCAGAACTCATTAAGCGTCCAAATTTTTAAATAAAGTAACCATTTCAATCGCTGATAATGCAGCTGAAGCACCATTATTACCGGCTTTAGTACCCGCACGTTCAATTGCTTGCTCGATGCTATCAACAGTTAATACACCAAAGCTAACCGGAATATCATACTGTAAAGAAATTTGCGCAATGCCTTTAACACACTCACCTGACACATAATCAAAATGTGGAGTAGCGCCACGGATCACAGCACCGACAGTGATAATAGCATCATATTTTTTACTGGCAGCAACACGTTGCACAACCATTGGCAGCTCATACGCGCCAGGGACTTTAACGACAGTAATATCTTCTTTGTTAACACCATGACGCACTAAGGCATCAATCGCACCATTTTCTAATTGCTCAACAATAAAACTATTGAAACGTGACGAAACGATACAATATTTACCACCTTGCGCTAAAAAGTTACCTTCTACTGTTTTTACTGCTGACATAGTTGCCTCTCTTAAATATATAAACTATAACGTAGGGCGGACTTTTAGTCCGCCACGCTGTATTAGCGGGTTAAAAGTCCGCCCTACTACTATTTGTGAATTTTATTCGCTACTTTCTACTAATTCTAAATTAAACCCAGAAAGCCCAAAATAAGTTTTTTGCTCACCTAAAACTGTGATTTTATGCACACCTAAATCCGCGAGTATTTGTGAACCCGTTCCTGTCGTGCGCCACTCGCCTGTTTTTTCTGCAACAACAGGGTTAACTACACCATTATCTTGCAATTGATACTTATGGACCAGTTCAGCCAATGCTTTATTATTCTCTTCCTGACGAATAAGCACCAACACACCACGGCCTGCTTCGGCAATATGCTTCATTGCTTCACGGACTGGCATTTGACAATCACTACGGGTTGAAGAAAAAATATCATCCATTAAATTACGCGCATGCACCCGAACTAAAACGGGCTCATCATTCGCAACATCGCCCATAACAATAGCTAGATGGATATTGGCATCATTACGATCTTGATAGGCATATAAGCGAAAATCACCAAACTCGGTTGGAAATGCACATTCGCTAATACGCTCTAAAGTGGCTTCGTTTTTAGTGCGGTATTGAATCAAATCCGCAATGGTACCAATCTTAAGTTCATGCTCTTTAGCAAAAACTTCAAGATCAGGACGCCTGGCCATCGAGCCGTCTTCATTTAAAATTTCAACGATCACCGACGCCGGCTCTAAATCTGCTAAACGCGCCAAATCACAACCGGCTTCAGTATGCCCCGCGCGATTCAATACCCCACCATCACGCGCACGCAATGGAAAAATATGCCCCGGCTGCACAACATCTTCTGCTTTAGCATCTTTCGCAACGGCGCTTAGAATCGTTTTCGCGCGATCTGCAGCCGATATACCAGTAGTAACACCTTCTGCCGCCTCTATAGACACGGTAAAATTAGTCGCAAAAGCGGCATTATTATCATTCACCATTAAAGGTAGACGTAACTGCTGACAACGTTCACCAGTTAAAGTTAAGCAAATCAAACCACGACCATAACGTGCCATAAAATTAACATCGGCGGCGCGAACAAGTTCGGCCGCCATAATTAGATCGCCTTCATTTTCACGGTCTTCATCATCCATAATGACGACCATTTTTCCCTGGCGTATATCTTCAATAATTTCCTCAGTTGTATTCATCTACTAAATAAACCCGCTTTCTCTTAATAATTCAGTTGTTACACCCGCAGCACAAGTTGCAGCGGCCTCGCCTTTCATTAAACGTTCCATGTAACGCGCTAATAAATCTACTTCTATATTTACCTTATCATTGACTTCAATTAAGCCTAAAGTCGTCTCTTTTAATGTATGTGGCACAATATTAACGCTAAACATCGCACCATCAACATTATTAATAGTCAAACTAATGCCATTAATACAAATAGACCCTTTCTCAGCAATATATTTTGCCAATTCATTAGGTGCTTTAAATTTAAACCGAATGGAACGACCATCCGGTTTTTTTTCTAATAACACCGCCAAACCATCCACATGACCACTGACCATATGCCCGCCTAAGCGCGTTTGTGGCGTTAATGCTAATTCTAAATTAACTGGTGTACCGCTTGCTGCCAGCTTTAAATTGGTGCGTGATAAAGTTTCATTAGACACATCCGCAACAAAACCATGCGCACTTAATTCAACCGCGGTTAAACACACACCATTAACCGCAATACTGTCACCTAAGGCAGCATCTGCTACAGATAACTTGCCGGTATCAATCGATAAACGCACATCGCCCGCTTTTTGTTCAATCTGGGTTATTTTACCCACTGCTAAAATAATGCCTGTAAACATATTATTTTTGTACCTTGTATTGAAGTCTTAAATCCACACCTACTTTACGTACATCTAATAGTGCTAAGTTTTTCTTATCTGCCATACGCGTAACATGCGGCATATCGCACAATCCGCGCCCACTAGAACCGAGAATACTAGGAGCCATATAAACGATGCATTCATCAATTAAATTTTGCTCCATCAAAGCACCATTTAAGACACTGCCCGCCTCAACTAATACCTCATTCACCTGCTGCTCGGCTAAAAACAACAAGACCGCATTTAAATCGACACGCCCTTGGTGATTTTTGGCTATTTTATAAACTTCAGCACCTGCTTGAGTTAAAGCCTCAACTTTACCTTGTTCGTCAGAACAAGTTAAAATCAGTGTCCGGCCTGCCAAAGCCAATAATTTCGCGCTAGTCGGTGTACGCAATTGAGAATCCAAAACCACCCGTAAAGGCTGTTCTACCTCAACATCCTCTAAACGCACATTCATACTCGGGTCATCAGCTAAAACAGTATCCACGCCAGTTAACACGCAGCAACTCGCTGCACGTAGCTTTTGTACATCTTGTCTTGCTTCTGAAGCAGTAATCCATTTACTCTCCCCCGACGCCATCGCAGTACGTCCATCTAAACTCATTGCCATCTTACTGACAACATAAGGCTTAGCCATCGTCATACGCGTAATAAAGCCTCTATTCAGCGCCTGCGCCTCAGACTCTAATACGCCACAAGCTACTGTAATACCAGCCTGTTCCAATAAAGTAACGCCCTTGCCAGCCACTAAAGGATTAGGGTCTTGCATAGCAATAATTACGCGTGCCACACCCGCTTTAATTAAAGCCTCGGCACAAGGTGGTGTACGCCCATAATGACTACAAGGCTCTAAAGTCACATACGCTGTAGCACCTTGCGCATCTTGGGCATTTTTTAATGCCTCAACTTCGGCATGCCCTTGCCCCGCACGCACATGCCAACCTTCAGCAATAATTGCATTATCTTTAACGATAACACAACCGACTTGCGGATTTGGCTTAGTCGTATAGCGACCTTTTTTAGCCAAATACAGCGCTCGCGCCATAAATAAGCTATCTTGTTCTGCTTGTCGCTTAGCCATTATTTCTTTTGCAAATCAGCAATCATATCGGTAAATTCACTGACATCCTGAAAGCTCCTATAAACAGAAGCAAAGCGCACAAAAGCCACATGATCCAAAGCAATTAATTCTTTCATAACTTGTTCACCGATTTCTAATGCCGCTACTTCACGATCACCTTTAGCATTTAACTCTTTTTTAATTCGAATAACGGCCGCTTCTATCTGATCGCTAGTTACCGGGCGTTTTTCTAATGCTCTTAAAATACCGGCACGCAATTTATGCTCATTAAAAGGTTCGCGCACACCATCACGTTTAATCACCCTAGGTAAATTAAACTCAGTAACTTCATAAGTGGTAAAGCGCTCTTTACAAGCCCCACACTCACGACGACGACGTACTTGGTCCCCCTCATTCGCTAAGCGAGAGTCAATAACTCTAGTATCTTGGGCTGTACAGAAAGGGCATCGCATAGTAACTTATTTTGCTAGAATCTAAAAAATGTGGCATAACCATTAGAAAACCGCTAATTTTACAATAAATTAGAGCTTAAAGCTGATTTTTATTAGCGCTTTTAATTTATACCCACATTTTCATCTAGTCATTTATACAAGCTTATGCAAGAAACTGAAGGTGTTATCAAATACCACTTAGACCATAGGCAAACAGAGGCAAAACCTGACTGGTCTTTAACCACTATGAATAGCTGGCGCTGCCTGCTCTATAAATTAGAATTAATAGGTCAAAATCCAAAGCGTTATATGGGCTATGGTTACGGCAATATCAGCCAGCGCTTTACAGATGAGCAGTTTATTATCAGCGGCACGCAAACAGGTGGGTTGGCAGAATTATCAGAACAACACTATTGTTTAGTAGAAAACGCGGATATAAACAGCAATAGCCTGTATTCATCAGGCCCATGCAAGCCCTCTTCAGAAGCACTGAGTCATGCCAGTCTCTATCAACAAGACCTTGCTATTCAATGCGTTATTCATGCGCATAGCCCAGAAATATGGCATTCGACTAAGGCATTAAAATTAGCTCATACCTCAGCGACTATTGCTTATGGTACGCCTGAGATGGCGCGAGGAATTGGCGAGTTATTACATGCAAAAGAATTAAAACAACAGGGTTTATTTACCCTATTAGGGCATGAAGATGGAGTTATCTCTTTTGGTCAGAATTTTCCAGAAGCAGCCTGTACGATGATACGGGCTTTAGCGAATGCCAAGCAACATTTAACACTTGAAGCACAAAAAGCCCCAATCAAAAATGCGCAGTCAGTGTAGCATAAGCCGAAATAGGCGGCCCTGGGGCAACCACCGCATCCTGTAAAAACAGAAAAGGTTCGTAATACTGGGTATTGGTAAGATTCTGAATATTAACTGTCAAATCTAAATACTCAGTCAGCGGATAAGAGGCCTGCGCATCAATCCGATAAAAACCATCAACGGCATATTTATTAGGTAAACTAATATACCTTTTCGACATGCCCGTTAACCCCATACCAACACCTAACCCTTTCAAAGCCCCATCCATAAAACGGTAGCGTACCGCAATGCGCCCACTGTGTTCAGGGACGCGCGGCAAGGTATCTCCTACTAATAGCTCAGGACTGGAATGCTGTGTTAATTTAGCATTCGTATAAGCGTAATTACCTAAGATAGAGACTGATTCAAAAGGTTCCCATAAAAAATCAAGCTCGGCGCCATAGGAGGTTTGCTCGCCTGCCTGAATTGAGCTAAACGCACCATCGGGATCAGGTACAGCAACATTCTCACGAATAAGCTGATAGCCTGCCACCGTACCACTAACTCCCATTTCATAAAAATCAAACTTAAAACCACCCTCGATTTGACTGGATTCTTCAGGCTTGGGCGTTTCACCAAACAAAGCGGTCACCGCTCTAAAGCCTTCACCATAACCGGCAAAAACAGAGACCTTATCAGTTATATCAAAAACGGCACCCACACGCGGCGTAACACTAGAATTGGTATTTGTGGCACCAATTTCATCCACCGTGACACTAGTCCAACGCAATGAGGCCAAAAAATGCAAGCGTGAGCTAATATCTATTTGATCCTGAAGATAGACTCCTATGGTTTCATAACGATCATCCTGAGACTGTGAGATATTACCACCCTCAATTCCAAGATACGTAATATCATCATAACGGTCTGCCACATCCAGCCAGATATCGGCTTGCTCATCATAAAAAACACCCAACTGAGCTTTTGCTCGGGTGGTATCATATTCAAAACCAAACAACACCTTATGTGCCATATCCGTCAGAAAGTCAGTTTCAAAATCAAGCACAAGGTTTGGATTAATAACAAACTCTTTCACCGAAGCGGGTAATACACCTGAATAAAACGGCAGGTGTGAAGGGGATGGTTGACCAATTGAACCGATACCATCAATAATTAGTTCATGGGTAAATGAGCTGTATTCTTCAAAGCTATTTTCATAATAACGTGCCTGTACTGAGCCTTCCAAATACTTTGAAAAACGATGTGAAAACTCAGCGGTAATCATAAAATTTTCAACGACTGACTTAGGCGTATCAGTCGCACCGGAAAACCGGTGCGCAGGAATTGTATAGGGCGCAGCAGCAATCGTTCCTTCGGCGCGTAAGCCCGAATATTCAAGAAACTCTACATGGCTATATTGGCCACGAACAATTAACTGAGTATCCGGCGAGAAATTAAATGCAATGGTTGGAAAAAAGGCGTAGTTTTCATTTTCCAGTGCATCTATATAGCTTTCAGAATGCTCATACTCACCTGTCAAACGAAATAACACGGTATCGTCATCAGTTAACGGCTGATTAAAATCAAATGAGGGGTTAAGTGTTGCAAAACTCCCGCCTCGAAATGAAACTGTATACTGCGCCTCAGGCATAGGCTGTTTCGATACCACATTAACCAGCCCGCCAACCGGAGCACCCAAACCACCACCGAACAAGGTTGAAGTGGGCCCTTTTACTACCTCAATACGCTCGACATTAACCAATGAAAGTGGATCAGCAGCATTCCCCGAACCATAAGTCGGTAAACTATCAGTATAAAATTGTGATTTAAAACCTCTAACCAAAAACTCACTAGTCAGCAATTCAGTTGTTTTAGGGGCAACGACAGATGATACATTTTCAATGGCACTTGACAGGGTTTGTTGGTTTTGATCTGTTAAAACAGAACTGGGTATCACCTGAATAGACTGAGGGATTTCTATAATGGGCGTATCTGTTTTAGTCGCTGATTTTGCCTCAAAGACGTTATAGCTCATTGGGTCATTGCTACTTTCCTCAATTAACATCGCATCAAGAACCACAGCGCCCGGATCATCATGCTGTTCAGTAACTGGCGGTACCTCAGGCTTTGTTTCTGCCTGAGCAGAGTGGTAGCATAAACTACAGGCGACTATACTCAGCCCCCCTAGCCATTCTCTTGGAAAAACCGAAGTAATAAACAGCATTAATCGACCAATAATGATGCACTAGCATAGCGATAAGGCGCATCAAACTGACCATTTTGATTGGTATCCACACCAAAATAAAAAGGTATGCTAACTCCTGAAGGCAAAGAATCAATAATGTGAGCAGGACTAGGCAAAGCAATATTTCTAAAGTCAATCAATGCACCTTGATAAGCAGCGGCTTGCTCAGTGGTCCATTGAAAATCAGCATTTAACCAATACAAGGTACCTTGATACACAAATGCAACAAAATAGTCAGCCTGTGCATATTGCTCAGTTGAAGCAACCCCTAGATCGACAGCAATATTAATAGTCTCTGGTGCGGAAATATTAACCTCTCCTGAATTGCCATTTAAACTAATATTTGGAAAGACACAGGGAATTTGTTCGACAGTCTGATCCGCTAAAGCATCATCATCCTGAGCACAGAGGGCAAATTTTGACACGCTTCGATACAATTCTGTTTCTGGAAAAAATGCACGCGTCATTTCATGCGACCATGCCAATTCACCGGACAAGTAAAATGAATCTGAATTGTTAAAAGTGGTCGAATTGACGATATCAAAAGCGACCGTGGGGAAATCGATATGATTACGTAAAAACCACCCAGAAACCTGATAATCTGCCGGACGAATAGGTTTGTTAAGATTATCATCAAAATTATAATCCTGCATACGTGAAGTATTATATTCTATGGTCCAGTCACCCAGAATAAAGTACCGGGGCGTACCGTCAGGTCGCGGTGGTAAATTGAAGCGCATAACGCCCCCCAACCCCAAACGCCCAGAACTGGCATGACTCAAAACATTATCCACAGAAAATTGAAACTGACTAGGGAATGAGTTGATTCCGGGAACTCTACCAGGGTGCCCGACGACAAAATCAGTATCATGCACGTTATATACAAAGGTATTAGTATTTAAAGGTGCCGGTCCTAATATAGTATCTTCAATAAGATCATTTCTGAGTCTGCTTGACAAAGCCGTATCGTCAAAAAAATCATTGACGATAAACGTGCTGCTTGCTTCCAAGGCTTCTGGATAGACTGTTTGAATAAACTGCCCGCTATTCACTTCAAGTGCATGGGCCGAACTGCTAATTATCCCAGCACTACACATAGCAAAAAGCGCTTTTGATAGGCAAGCGTATTGTTTGTTAACTAAATTTAGCATAAAGAAAAATTCCAATAAAAGGGGAGACTTTAATCTGTCATTACTAAAAGGGCGGACTAGAAGCCCGCCCTACCAATAGAACTACTCAGTAATTGGAGTGGTGCTCATTAAAATAAATCGTGCCGGAAAATAACCTGCTTCTAACTTCATAGTCGCGGATATTTTATCCCCTGATACATCGCCATTATCTTGCAACACGATTTCAGGCATATTCAATATACCCGTACTCATATCAAACATCGCATGACTAGCAGTCATTGCAGAGTTGGCAGCAATATCTTTTAGATCAAGCGCAAAGCGTCCATCTTCCAATACTGAAGCAACAAAAGTAGCTGCATAATGCTCCCCGCCAGCCATAACCATAGGTAGCGTTAACATTTGTGTTGCAAAAGAATAATTCGCTATGCTCGCATCAAGGCCAGGCGTGCTATCTGCTACTGTAGTAAAGTTAAAATCACCGACATCCGTCCCCTCTTCTGCACTGAGCATCAAAGCCAGTTCACTAGCAATCACAACATCACCAGATAAGGTGAAATTATCATCATCGAGCACCGTGACTTCTACATTAGTCAAATCAAATGATTCAAGACGAAATGCATGGTAATTAACGATAAACCAGCCTGATCCACCTGCCCCGTTATCAATACGATTAGCATCATAACTTAAGGCGTAATCGCCCATAGACATTCCGCCTGCAAGCGTTGAAATAACATGAAAGCCCGCCAGACCAATTCGACCTGTTCCAGTAGTTGGGTCACCCTCATATTGAAAAGTCGAGGGTTGAGGCGCTCGTTCTTGCAAGCCTAGCGGAGGCGTTGGAATTGAACTACCAAAAACATCAAAAGTAAAACTATCGGGCACAGATTCAGAAGGCGCTGTTTCGCGCATTTCCTGAGGCGTCTTATCTGCACTTGCAGCACTATCAAACCAGTTCACATTCTCTACTTGCGCACCTAAATTAAGTAATTGCGCCTCATCAAAATCCAGCACAAATGCACCCGTATTAACATCACCAGCCGAGACACTCGCACTCACTACCATGCCGCTAAGTACCAATACTTTTGTTAAATTTGTTTTTATTTTCATCTGTTGTATTCCTTAAATTAATAGTTGTATCCAATAATATTGAACAATGAAATGAACGTTCTTTTAGTTCTGTGCTCTATGCCATATCACTCCTCTTTACTTTAATAACTAACTAGATAGCTCATGCTCCATATCGACAATCAATGGCGCAAACATATCCCGCACGACATTTCTAATAAAGGGGCTAGCTTTATCAGGAGAACCGGCATTAAAAGGAGGCGCAGGATCATATTCAGCTTGGAGCTGTATCGCCTCTGCGTATTGTTTACCACGCAAAGCCGCCAAAATTTCCAGCCCGAAATCAATACCCGCAGTCACGCCTCCACCAGTGACAATATTGCCATCCCAAACCACACGCTTTTTAATAGCGGTTGTACCAAATTTTGCCAAGGCATCCAGCGTAGACCAATGCGATGTGGCTTTTTTACCTTTTAATAAACCAGCCTTGGCAAGCAATAAACTCCCTGTACAAACACTGGTTATATATTTCGCCTTTGCCGCTTTTTCCTTGATAAAAGCAATAAATTGCTCGTTTTGCATGGCTTTTAATGTCCCCGACGCTCCCCCTGGAATAAATAAAATATCCAGATCATCAGGACATTCACTTTGCTTATGCGTAGGTACAATAGAGATACCACTGGCTTCAACAGGCGTTAAATCTTCGGTCGGAGAAACCAGGTAAATGGTCGCTCCCATCATGGCGCTAAAAATAAACTGTGGATTGACCAAATCAGCGGCATAAAACCCAGGATATAAAAGCATGGCAATTTTTTCATTGCCCATCATTTTAATGCCGTCCGCCGCCATAAAATCCTGATGCGCTTTAATAGAAGCAGCCTGCGCCAGACTCTTACGCTCCTCAAAACTTGCTACTGCTTGCGCGACACTGGTAAAAGGTGCCAGACTAACTGCGGCGATCATAAGTTGAGTAAATTGACGACGATCCATAATAGTTCCTTATATTTTTAAAATATTTCTGTTCTAAAACCTAACTGCGCCCGTAAAAAACACTTGAATACCCTGTGTAGGCGTGACTCTCGTACCAAAATAATTAAGCCGCTGATATTCATGCGCATCGGTTAAATTCTTAATTGAAATCCCAACCCTATAATTTTCCCGCGTATACGCAAGCGCAGCATCAATGCTATAAAAAGCATTAGTTTTAAATAGGTTTTCATTTTCTAAATAAACACTGGACTGGGAATAAACACCTGCCCCCAAATTTAAACCCTCCAGTACATTACTTTGAAAAGCATAATTTACCCACAAACGCCCAGCATGACCTGGCACTCCAGGCACATGATTCCCCAATGCAACAACTAGGTTGTCAGTAAACCTAGCGTCGGTATACGCATAGGTGGCTAATAATTTCAGCGCATCACTGGCTTGCCAACTAATATTACTTTCTATGCCTCGTGAGCGTTGCTGCCCTGCGGTCATTGCACGCTGCTGTGGGTCATTAAAATCAGTAACGGCAATATTTTTCTTATTAATCTGAAAAAGCGCTAGTTGCCCAGTTAATTGTTCAGCAAGATCAAATTTAAAGCCAAATTCTAGTTGGTCAGACATCTCAGGATCAGGTGTTGAAACGAAATTAATCCCTCCTTGAGCACGCATGCCTTCACTATAGTTCACAAAAAAAGCAGCCTCATCACTCAGGTCCAGCACTGCGCCAACATTTGGCAATACCCGTGTATTGCTCGCATCGGAACTAAATTCAAAGCCCGGCGTCGTATTTTGATAATCACTGCTCACAGTACCCGCGCGAAACCCCGCTAACAAATGCACTCGTTCATAAACCGAACTTTGCCACTGCACATAGCCGCCATAGCTGGTATTGTTTGTAAATTGTTTATTTTGCCGCGCACCAGGGTACTGGTAGGGTAAAAAGACCGGATGCGTTAAGTCCGTCAAACCGATAGGAAAGCTATCAAAATCAAGAAAAGCGACTTCATCAAACTGACTAAAATCACCACCTATCAACAAGGTGTTACGGGTTTGTCCAAGATCAAATTTTGCGCTGGTAAATACCTGGAAGCTTATCTCATCGGATTTCTGGTACAGTTCATCATTAACTAGTCCCCAGGTATGCTCTACATAAGGAGAACCTAGCGAGGCCAAGTCCTCAGCAGTTAATGGTTTATCCGCAGCGAACCCGAAACCTTCGCCCAAAATACCTTGTGTAATAGTGTCATGCTCTGAATGTGCATAACGTGCTTTAGCCGTGATCTCCCAACTATTATTAAAATGATGATTAAAAGTGCCCCACACTGCGCCAAATTCAGAGGTACTATCAGCTATCTCACTTGGCCCTATATATAAATTCGGGTTAACCCTAAAATCACCCGTCACGGTTCCCGTTGCAGGTAAACCTTGATAATCCGGCTGCCCCCACTTTGAATACTTCCCCTGAATAATCAACGAAGTGGTCTTATTATTAGTGAATAGTAATGAGGGATTTAAGTTATAACGCTCGGTTTCCAACACCCCTATATGGCTATTACTATGGCTATATTCACCAGTTAAACGAAATAAGAGTGAACCATTTATCGGCTGATTAACATCCACATAAGGCTGTACAAATGCATAATTTCCAGCTTTAAGACCAAACTCATAAAAAGCCTCTGGTTCAGGTACTTTAGACAACAAATTAATAACCCCGCCCGTTGGCGCTCCACCGCCACCGTTATAAAGCGTGGAATTTGCACCTTTAATCACTTCAATTTGCTGGATATTAACTAAACTATCCTGATCGCCGGTATTAAGATTCTGATAAAAACCATCAATCATCTGCATAGCAGAAAACCCACGAATCAATGTCGGTTCAAAGTTAGGCGTAATCCCAGACGTACGAGGAACCACGCCGCTAACATTACGCAAACTTTCTGCCACCGTAATCGCTTGTTGGTCCTCTATCAATTCACGCGGGATAACCTGAATTGACTGAGACAGTTCCATCAACTTTGTATCTGTACGCGTTGCCGAACTCGCACTAAAAACATGATAGCCATTCCATATTTCTCCCGTGAGGTGGCTAGCATTCCAATCATTTGGTTTGTCAATATCAATGGCTTCACCATAAACCCGCATAACCGGCTCTAAAGCCAACAACTCAGATACGTATGGACTGGTCAACGCTTTGTCATCCGAGAATAATGTCAACGACTGCGTACCAACATAACGATACTTTATATTGGTATTTTCCAATAACCGCTCTAATGCCTGCGTATGGGTATACTCACCAGCAAGTGCTTTGCTCATTCTTTTCTGAGTAATCTCTGCTTTAAAGAATATTTTCACACCGCTCTCTTCTGAGAGTTGCAATAAAGCAGCGGATAAATTCTGTGCTGGAATATTAAATTTCATTATTTGTTCAGCTTGCACAAAGGCAGAAACAAACAACGATATTAATATCGCTAATTGCCCTGCTACTTTTACTAAATTTCCCATTTATAAAAATGTCCGTTTTCTATAAGACGACAGCAGCTAACAAAAGTATCTACTCTTAATTTAATTTTTTTACTGAGCTGATATAAGAACTAGTTTTTCAGTCACTTTATGAATTGTGACAGGCAGGCTTTGCTCAATAGTATTGAGCGCGATATTAGTGTCATCCGTATCAAAAACACCGGTGACAGACAAAGCTTTGATTTTACTATCAAGAATAATAATGGCTCCCGAACGATAATGGCTCAACTCAGAAACCACCTCGCTTAAAGGCTTATCCTGAAAAACAAGACGCTGTTTACGCCATAATTTAACTGCTGATAAAGACACGTCCAGCGGCTGAGAAAAGGAGTTTTCTGTAAAAACAATTTGCTGACCTGTTGCTAAACTCTCCACAACATCGCCTGTATTTAAAGAAACTCGGACAGCATGCTCAAAAACAGTGACTGCCACTTGCTCACTTCTGTTTTTTATATCAAATTCAGTACCTAAAGCTCTTACACTACCCGCATGTGTTTTAACATCAAAAGGGCGCTCGCTATCAGCAGCTACATCGAAATACGCTTCGCCTTGATACAAAACAAGCTGCCTTTTATTATCCGTATAATTGACTGAAAGAGAGGTATTACTATTCATAATAACCTGTGAACCATCAGCTAAAACCAGTGTGCGTAAAGTGCCCGGAGCCGTATGATAATCAGCAAAATACTCAGGCATCAGGCTATAAAAAGAAAACATTAGTAATAATGAAGCAGCCATCCCCAATAATGGTTTAAATACTCGCTGAGATTGAGTGATCAACGCAGATTTTTTTATTTGCGCATGAACCGGCTGGAAATCATTTATTTCAACAACGCCCCCCTCTTCTAAGCTTGTAGGTAAATCCTCTAAAAAGCGTATATCTGCTTCACTTAAAGTATCAAGCTGTTGCCAAAATGCATTTACTTCCTGCCAAGCTTTCGCATGCTCATCACTTTGTGCAAGCCAATCAGAAAATGCCTGCTCTTGTTCAGCGGTTAATAGGTCGGAACTTAATTTAGCCTGCCACAAAGCAGCCTGAGCATTCACATCATTTTCATTTATAGATTGCTGCATATCACAAAGCTCATTGATTTTTTATATAAGACGATATAGCCATAGAAAAGTATCTATTCACCTAGCTATTCAGTTGGCATGATTTTAATCTTGATCCAGCTCAGACATACGTTTACGACAATGTTTCATGGCTTTAACCATATGTTTTAAAACGGTGCTTTCAGAGATATTTAAAGCCTGCATAATTTTAGAATAAGGATAAGACTTAAGCTTATGCATGATAAATACCTGTCGGCATTTAGGCGGTAACTCAGAGATTGCCTGCTTTAGAAAGACTAGCTGCTCTTGAGTATAGATTTGATGTTCTAAGCTTGGAGATTGGTCAGTGAGTTCGGCTAATTCAGACTCGTCAGCATATCGACTTTGCTGTCTGTTATGCTTGCGATGATAATCAATCGCTAAATTACTTACTATTTTATAAAGAAACGCACGCGGATTTTTAATTTCACTACCAGGCTTTGCTTTCACTAAGCGGATAAAGGCATCTTGTAAAATGTCTTCAGCAATATCTGGACTGTGATTATGCTTCACTAAATAACTTTTTAGCTCACCATGATATTGCTCAATGAGTTTAGAGGCGGCTAAAGCAGATAATTCATCCATATTTCACAGCTAACTGATGCAAATTTTTTATTTAAACCCCGAATAAACACTATTAATTAACGAGATTTAAATAATGCAAAATTTAAACCAAACTATATTTTCAGGACATATTTCCATATGTTATAAAATAATCTCAAGAACAAAAATAACTAAACTATGTTATTTAGCACATTAAAGAGGCGAGAAAAAACTTAAAAACAACGGCTATCTAACAAGGGAGTCATAATAATTTACCCCCGCCTCATACTCTATGGTAAAAAAGCCTTTCACACAAACGCATTCTTACTCAGTCAAATACTATGAAAATTTATCATTACCTAATCCGTCTAACAGCGCTAACCACTTTAATGTTACTACCGGCACTCAGTTCAGCTCAAAGCATACAGGCCATTGCCAACAATATAGAGTACCCAACAGGTTTAAAAAATTGGCGCGTCATCGGTAGTTCTATACGTAACGACAATAATACCCAACGAGTTATTTTAGGTAACTCAATTGCCATTAAAGCAGCTCGCAGCAATACTGAAAAAAAACAATGGCCTAATGGCGCTATTTTAGCCAAGCTGGTCTGGAAAAATGACACACTACCTACATGGCAAACTGCAACCGTACCCGGGGATTTTGTTCATGCAGAAATCATGGTCAGGGACTCCAAAAAATATGCAACAACAGGTGGCTGGGGGTTTGCTCGCTGGACAGGCTTAGAATTAACGCCACACGGTAAGGACAGTTCATCAGCTGAAGCTTGCTTTCATTGCCATCAAGCAGCTAGCGGCACTGACTATGTGTTTACACAGCCTGCAAAACTTCCTTAAACAACGCTATAATAACCCAACCTTTTTTACAGGAACTCATAAAATCACCATGGCACAATATATATTCTCTATGAATCGAGTGGGCAAAATTGTCCCTCCTAAAAAATTCATCTTAAAAGACATTTCCTTATCTTTTTTCCCCGGCGCAAAAATCGGTGTTTTAGGTCTCAATGGCTCTGGTAAATCAACCTTACTGCGCATTATGGCAGGTGTTGATAAAGAAATTGAAGGCGAAGCGATTCCGATGAAAGGCATTAACATCGGCTACCTTGCGCAAGAACCTCAGCTTGACCCCGCTAAAGATGTACGTGGCAATGTCGAAGAAGGGCTGGGAGAAATACAACAAATTGTTAAACGCTATAATGCTGTAAATGATGCATTTGCAGAACCTGATGCTGATTTTGACGCCTTATTAGCCGAACAAGCTGAATTACAAGAAAAAATTGAAGCCGCTAACGCTTGGGAACTAGACCGCGAATTAGAAGTTGCAGCGGATGCTTTGCGCCTTCCTCCTTGGGATGCGGATGTCACCAAATTATCCGGCGGTGAAAAGCGCCGTGTCGCTCTATGTCGCTTATTGCTATCAAAACCCGATATGCTCTTACTTGACGAGCCTACCAACCATTTAGATGCAGAATCAGTAGCATGGCTAGAGCGTTTTTTACATAATTACGAAGGTACAGTCGTTGCTGTAACCCATGACCGTTACTTCTTAGACAATGTAGCCGGCTGGATTTTAGAGCTAGATCGTGGTCAAGGTATTCCTTGGGAAGGTAATTATTCATCTTGGTTAGAGCAAAAACAAAACCGTTTAGCGCAAGAAGAAAAACAAGAAACCTCACGCCAAAAAGCGATGAAAGCGGAATTAGAATGGGTACGCTCTAATGCTAAAGGCCGTCATGCGAAGAGCAAAGCTCGTTTAGCACGCTTTGATGAAATGTCTTCACAAGAAGCACAAAAACGTAACGAAACTCAGGAAATATTTATTCCACCTGGCCCTCGTTTAGGTGATATGGTGATTGATGTTGAACACGTCAACAAAGGTTTTGGGGATCGCTTACTCGTTAACGACCTAAGCTTTAAATTACCACCCGGCGGTATCGTCGGTATTATTGGCCCTAACGGTGCAGGTAAAACCACCCTATTTCGCATGATGTCAGGCGTAGAACAAGCTGATTCTGGTGACATTAAATTAGGCTCTACCGTTAAGTTATCGCATGTCGATCAGTCCCGTGATGATCTCGATGATAATAAAACCGTTTGGGAAGAAATTTCCGACGGCTTAGATTTAATTACCGTTGGTACTTACGAAACCCCTTCACGTTCGTATTGTGGACGCTTTAACTTTAAAGGCGGCGATCAACAAAAACGTATCGGTGATTTATCCGGTGGTGAACGTAATCGCGTACATTTAGCCAAGCTCTTACGCAGCGGCGGTAATGTTTTATTACTCGATGAGCCGACCAACGATTTAGATGTCGAAACTTTACGTGCCCTAGAAGAAGCCTTATTAGCCTTCCCTGGTTGCGCTGTGGTTATTTCGCATGATCGCTGGTTCTTAGATAGAATCGCCACACACATGCTGGCCTTTGAAGGTGATAGTAATGTAGTTTGGTTTGAAGGTAACTATGAAGATTATGAAAAAGATCGTCATAAACGCCTAGGCACAGATGCCGACAACCCAACCCGTCTTAAATACAAAAAAATCACGATTTAAGTCTAACCCTCGTTCCCACGCTCCGTGCGTGGGAATGCATATGACGACGCTCTGCATCGAGTAGTATAAGAAGACAAAATTAGCTACGGTCACAAAAAGCGTTAAGCGGCTCTTCATTCCTGTACGTAACCCCAGCTTTTTAAAAACAGTAAAAATTCAAATCACCACCGATATTTATTTGCTATAATAACCAACTCAAAACAACGTCCCTATTGCATAACTGGATAATGCAGTCCCCTCCTAAGGGATAGCTGGCGGTTCGAGTCCGTCTGGGGACGCCATTTTAAGTGACTGCTTAAAAATATAATTCCACAAAATAACAAAAACAATTAGCCCTGAAAATTTATCAAGGTGTCATTAGTTTGTTTTTATGGGACTTATACAGCCGAAATGTCAATCATTGCCGACGATATATTACAACCTTACTAGCCCCGATTTAATTCTACTACCCATTAGTCGCTCGAACTCTTGTTCAGCATCTAGCCAGTCTTTACTCTCCTGAGCTACTTTTACATCGCGTTCTAGTGATTTGTAATAAGCCGCATCGGAAATCCATTTTTCTTTAAGTTCTTCGTTTTTACTTGCCATAAAAGCGCTACATCCAATCCTCATGCCCGACAGCCAACTGATTTAGCTCATCTTTATAAAACTTCCACTTCGGCATAAACTGAGTCATCAAAGTAACAAAGCGCTTATTATGCGAACGCTCTAATAAATGCACCATTTCATGCACCACGACATATTCTAATAATTCAGGCGGTTTCTTAGCTAACTCCAGATTCAGCCAAATACGCTTAGCAATGGGATTGCACGTCCCCCACTTGGTTTTCATCTTTTTAATGCCAAACTCATTCACTTTAACACCCATGAGTCGCTCATACTTTGCGATGACCTCAGGGAGCTGGCTTTTTAATTGTTGGCGATACCATTCATTCAATACTGCTTGTCGCTTTTCCACATGACTATCAGGGTGTACAAACAGCGTGATGGTTTGATGGCTTAATTCCACTCTTGCTGCTTGTTTATGCTCGATAATATTAAGCAGATAACGTTACCCTGAAAATAATGACTCTCTACTCATAAACTCTCGCGGAGCTGTGCCTGCAATTTTCTTTGCTGCTTTCTGATCCAACCTAGTGTAGATAGCACAAATACACGCAAAGTATCTTGCGACATAGAATTATGGTTGGCAATGTAAAAAACGCTCTAACTGGAACTTATCATTCTGTTAGTAAAAAGCACTTGCCACGGTATTTAGCAGAGTTCTGCTATCGTTTTAAACGACGGTTTCAGTTGGAAGGTATGGTACCTCGGTTAGCCTATGCAGCTGTTAAAGATAGCTGAGGCTTATAGGGACTCTATCACAAGCCGCTTACAAAAATTCATTAGAACCTGTCTACTATGTCTACATTAATAAAATAGTAAGTTATCAATAACTTACTATTTTATTTTCTAGCATCACGAATTAATAATTTAGCTGATAATAAAAAGCCAAAACAATCAACTGTAGAAAATTTAGTAACCAAAAAAACAAGACAAACAAAGCCCATTTCACTTGTTTGGATTTATTGGCATAATTAAATTTTATAAGTAGCCAACTAAAAAACGTAGCGACAAACAAAATCACCGAACCAATCAATGCATAATTCATTTTAATCTTCCCTAATCGGTGGTGGCGCTAGCACTTGGCGAGTACCACTACCTTCTGCGGGCGATACAACGCCCGCCATCTCCATTGCTTCGATCATTGATGCTGCACGGTTATAGCCCACTTTAAACTTTCTTTGTACGCTGGAAATTGAAGCTTTACGCGACTCTGTGACAAAAGCCACGGCTTGGTCATAAAGTTCATCCATTTCTGAATCAATTGCATCTTGCCCCGTCACAAAAGAACCATCACCCGCATCTGAATATTCCTGGGTAATTTCTTCTAAATAATTGGCTGGTGCAGTTTTCTTCAAAAATTCAACGATGTGATGTACTTCATGATCATCAACAAAAGCTCCGTGCGCTCGTACAGGAATATTTGTTCCTGCCGGCATAAATAACATATCACCATTACCGAGCAAAAATTCAGCGCCACCTTGATCTAGTACTGTACGTGAATCGATACGCGAGGATACTTGAAATGAAAGTCGGGAAGGCACGTTAGCCTTGATTAAGCCGGTTAAAACATCCACTGACGGACGTTGCGTTGCTAAAATCAAATGAATACCCGCAGCACGAGCTTTTTGGGCTAAACGCGCAATCAACTCCTCTACTTTTTTACCAACAATCATCATCATGTCTGCTAATTCATCAATCACGATAACAATATGCGGTAAGGTGCTCAGCGTTGGTATACTTGCCCCTTCCGCTAACTCAACTTCATAAGTGTACATAGGGTCTTTAATCGGCTCACCACGCTCTTCTGCTTCACGTACTGCGTGATTAAATCCGGCTAAATTTCTAACACCGACCTTAGACATCAATTTATAGCGCCGTTCCATTTCAGCAACTGCCCAACGTAATGCATTGGCAGCATCTTTCATATCCGTTACAACAGGTGTTAATAAATGCGGTATCCCTTCATAAACGGATAATTCCAGCATTTTAGGGTCAATCATAATCATTCTGACTTCATCAGGTGTCGCTTTATATAACATACTGAGAATCATGGTATTAATCGCAACTGACTTACCCGAACCTGTCGTTCCCGCGACTAATAAGTGCGGCATTTTAGCTAAATCAGCCGTTACCGGTGAGCCAGAAATATCTTTACCTAGAAGCATCGTCAAAGGAGACTTAGCTTTGGCAAATTTAGCCGATTCTATTCCCTCTCTAAACGAAACCATTTCGCGTTCTTGATTCGGAATTTCTAAACCAATCACAGATTTACCCGTAATGACTTCTACGATACGTACACTAGTCACCGATAAAGCTCGTGCCAAATCTTTTGCTAAACCAGTAATTCGACTTACCTTGATGCCTGCTGCAGGTTGCATTTCAAAGCGTGTGATTACTGGCCCTGGCAATACTGCGGTTACTTCCACGACCACATTAAAGTCTAGCAAAGCTTGCTCTACTAAACGCGACATATCTTCCAATTCATCAGCCGAATAACCGTTCACTGTATTAACAATAATATCCAGTAACTCAGGGCTTGGTAATGCACCCGCTTCGACTTCATCTTTAAACAGGTCTACTTGGCTCTTTGTCTTAAGCACAACCGGCTCAGAAAAACTAGCTTCCACACTTTCTAGAACATTAATGCTTGGCGTTTTTTTAACATGACTAGGGGGAGGTTTAATCACACGAATCTCATCAGGAATAGAGTCCTTAACCTCTATTTTAGGCATACTCGGTGCCGACTTAGTTTGGATTGGACGAGTAGAGACTGAACTATTTTCTCGTGTTAATACTTGCTCCCAAGCTTTCAATGTTTTTTGGTAAGCGAAACAGCTTAAAAATAAAGTGTATTTACCCACAACTTCCATAACTCGGAACCATGAGATATTGGTGTACAAGGTTATTCCAGAGAAAAAAACTGCCAACAGAAATAAAGTTGCTCCCGAATTACCAAAGGTTACAACTAAACTATCGCCCAATTCTTGGCCGACTATACCGCCACTATTTCTAGGTAACTCAACCCGACAGCGTAATAAATGCAAATAACAAACGGTAGTCGCCGAAATAATAGCTAGGACAAGACCAAACCAGCGAACATAATTAAACCAGCCTGCAGCATGGATAGTTTTATCAGTAAAAAACAAATAGCCTTGCCAAAGAATAATCAACGGAAAGCTAAACGCAATAACACCAAAAAAACTAAAAGAAACATCAGCCAGCCAAGCGCCAACAATGCCACCCGCATTCACAATACCGTTTTGAGTTCCACTATGCGACCAGCCTGCATCTTCATGACTAAATGAAACTAAAGAAATAAAATAAAAAAGAGCGATCACGACAAACCCTAACAAAGCAATTTCACGTAAACCTCGTACCGCCTTTTCTTCCATCACTGCAGCCATTAAAAATCCCAAATATCTTACTAAAACAAAACAATACAGCAATCATTACATAAATCACTTGAAATATAAAGGGGCTATCCTGCAAATTTCATAACCCTAATATTGCTAATTAACTAATAATAAAAGCCTATCGATCTTGTCTTTTACCTTTACCTGATTAGAAGCATCAAATACAATTCAAGTGTGATACTATTTAACGCCTTAATTAAAGTCATAAAAAATTATAATAACCTGGAGGAAGGTATGCCAAAAATTCGTTCTATTGTTTCTGCAATAACACTTGTAGGGTCAATCTCTGTCGCCTCAGCATGGGAAGCTTTACCAACAACTGCTCCGGCACCTGCTAACAACCCTACTACTGCTGAAAAAGTTGAATTAGGCCGTATTCTATATCATGACCCAAGACTATCATCGACAGGCACTGTCTCTTGTGCTTCTTGTCATAATACTATGTTAGGTGGTGAAGACAACCGTCCTAACTCTATGGGGGTCCACGGACAAACAGGTGGCCGTAGTGCGCCTACCGTCTGGAATTCTGCCTTTAATAAAGTACAGTTCTGGGATGGTCGTGCTGCTAGCTTAGAGGAACAAGCGGCAGGCCCTGTGACTAACCCTATCGAGATGGGTATGAAAAGCTGGGATGATGTCGTTGTACGCTTAAAATCAATTGAAGGTTACCAAGCGTATTTTGATAAAGCATTTGGCGAAAATTCAATATCAAAAGATAACGCGACTAAAGCGATTGCAGCTTACGAAAGAACATTAATTACCCCTAACAGCGCTTATGACAAATATGCCAAAGGTGATAAAAAAGCTTTAACTGCACAGCAAATACGTGGTTTAAAATTAGTTGCAAAATTAGGCTGTACAACATGTCATAGTGGTCCAGCTTTCAATGGTGGTGGCTCTTTCCAAAAATTCCCAGTTATTAACAATGCTTTTTTAGAAAAGAAGTATCAATTTGCTAATGACAAAGGCCTTTTTGAAGTAACCGCTAAAAGTGGCGATGAACACTTTTTTAAAGTCCCTACTCTACGTAATATTGCTTTAACAGCACCTTATTTTCATAACGGTTCAGTTGAAACGTTAGAAAAGGCCGTTAAAGTTATGGCTAAAGTTCAGTTAGATAAGAAACTATCAGCTGAAGAGACTGCTGATATTGTTGCTTTCTTAAATGCTTTAACAGGTGAATTCCCTAAGCAAACTATGCCTACTTTACCTGCAACAAGCGGCACTTCAGTTAACTAATAAAATTGAATATATCAGTGGAGCAAGGTGTTTCAGTATTGTGTTTTAGCATAATATATTGATACTCCTTACCCCACTTAAGTTAATTGCCCGTTCAATAAGCGAAACTTTTATTATGCAGTATAGCTAGGCCCTCGAAGGACTAGTTATACTGCAGGGCATTTTGAATATTATACTTTCTACGCTTGAATTCCAACAATCTCATATCAAGTATAATGCTTCAAGTTTAAATCTATTTAATATATGCCACTATAAGCATAAATGAATTCAAAACTAAAAATTGTTAACTTAATTATGTCTCAGTACTTATTATAATAATCTAGACGCATACTTTTATGAAAAACTTGTTCTCTCTAGGCTTTACTTTAATTGAAATTCTAATTGCTGTTTTTATCATTGGTCTTTTGATTGCTTTCATTACTCCATTATTTATGAACAGCTCAAATACTCAACATCTGAGTAAAATTAACCAAGATATTCGGGCTATTGAGTCAGCATTAAAAGAGTATAAATTAGATAATTTTAGCTACCCAAGTACTGAAGAGAGCTTAACTAAGCTAATTCCCAAATACATAAAAAATCTCCCTAAAGATCCTTGGGGGCATACTTACTTATATATTAGCCCTGGCGAGAGGAGTGCAGTCGATATTTTTACTTATGGTGCTGACGGCAAAAAATATGGTGAAGGTATAAATGCCGATTTAGGTAATTGGGATGCTGGTTAAAATTCGCTAAAATAACACTATCTTAATATTTTTCATCCTCTTAAAAACAGACTCCATCATGAAAGAGCTTCGCCAATATTCACGATTATTACACAGAGCAAGTGTTAATCTTACTTTTTCTTCAGGCCAAACAACCACTACCCATACCATTGATATGTCTGATGGCGGCTTGTTTATTTCTTGTGTCGATCACCCTGAAGTAGAGGAAGGCGATATACTGGAAGTCATTGTTAATGATATACAAGACCCAGTAGCACGGCCTATTAAAATAATACGAGTGGAGCCTGGAAAAGGCTTTGGTATTGAGTTTGTCGATTCTTAAAACTGCACTAAAATATGGGAGAAACTGACTTCTCAGCTCTCCCACAGCCTATCAAGTTTATGCTAGTTTATATTTCTCTAAATAAACCGTACGTACCAACTTAGTAAATAGCAAAATACTTACACTATAAATTAAAGTTGAACTCATATAGCTCGGGTAATATTTCGCTACACGGCCTGTATATTCTATAAGAGACATCTCCGGAAACTTACCGGAAAACAGATAAAAGCTACCGTTCGAAATAAGAAATGCAATCGAGCCTGCTCCGACTAAGTAAGCAAACTGACGACTTAAGTCGCTAGCACTCAATGTTGCATATTTTTCACTCCACCGTCCTGCAAAAAACATCACTGCATAAGTAGGTATTAAAAATACATACGCCGGTGAAATACAATAGTCACTAACCTGAAATTGGCTAATCGATACGTAATCCAATAACGCTGCCTCTGCTAATAACACAGCAAAGCTCGTTAGCCCCCCAGTAAACATACCAGCCAAATAAAAAACTGCCAATGATGCATCCGGCAATGTTAACGCACTACCAAAATGATCAGAACGTGTTAACCCCATCAACATAGCTAATGCAAAAATCGTTAAATTATTTTTATTCTGTTGTATCCAGTTCATATAAACCTCTTAAAGTGATGGTGCATAACGTACATTAAAGAAAACGGTAACACCAGGGGTATTATAGCCTGCCGCTGTTTGGTATTGAGTATTTAAAATATTATTGACTGAGCCTTGCAAGGTAAACTGTTCGTAGAATTCATATTCCGCTCTTAAGTCCCAAGTAACAAAGCCATCAATAGGTTTTGTATTAGCCAAATCATCAAAACGGCGGCCTTCATAATTTAAAGTTGTTCCAAAACTCGCATCACCAAATTGCCGATCAATATCCAAGCGAAAAGTTTGCTGCGCACGCCTAGGTAACACATTACCATAAGTTGCCGAATCCATACTCTCTGGATTTAAAGCGCTATAATTTGCCTGAATATCAAAGCCATAAACTTGCCCGCCGAGCATAGCTTCTAAGCCCATAATGCGTGCCTGACTTATGTTATTTGGAACAAAAATCGAGCTATCATAAGCAATCAAATCATCAATATAAGTTAAGTACCCATTGATTGACCAACGCCAAAAGTCATGCTCGCCACTCACGCCTATCTCATAGCTCTCAGATTTTTCTGGATTTAAACTATCATTGCCAAAATCCGGATAATAAAGCTCATTAAAAGTCGGAGCCTTAAAACCTGTACCATAAGAAGCGGAAACTAAAATACCATTATCAAAAGCATAGCCCCATGAAGCATTCCAGGTACTATTTTGACCAAACTGTTGATTAAAATCACTGCGATAAGCTAGAGCAATTTGATTTTGTGCAAACTCACCTTGATATTGAATAAACACGGCATGATTATAACGTTCTGTTTTGTCATAACCTGCATCACTTAGTACTTTATCATTCTGAAAATCATAACCTAAAGAAACTAAATGCTTAGGCGCTACGGTAAAATTATTCAATGCAGAAAATGACATTCTATGGGTATCAAAAATGCCATTACTAGTGCCATCTAAATAATTAGTGGATTCATCACGACTTTCACCACCAGCTATATCAATACGCCAAAAATCCATAGCTTGAATACTTGCCTTAGCCCCATAAACTAATTCAGTAAAGCCAGCAGTATAATGTGGTTCACTGTTTGATGCTGGCGCTCCAAAAGCATCAAAATTGCCATCATATTGATTATGCCCGCCACTATACAAAAGATGCCCCTCTACAGCCAACCAGTCAGTAAACTGATAACCTAATCGGGCTGCGGTTGCGTAATTCTCAAAACCATCTCTATCAGGCTCATATAAATCTTCGCGCGCATTAAAACCTTCAGTTTCTTCCTGGCTGGCACTCAGGCTATACCAGGCTTTATCATACTTTCCACTGACAGCTGCACCGACTTTATAATGCCCATAAGTACCCACCCCAGCAGAAATTTGAGGACTAAGAGTTGACGAAGATGCCGTCACATTGCGTGTATGAATATGAATAACCCCACCGATAGCATCAGCACCATATAAGCTGGATTTAGGCCCGCGTATCACTTCAATTGAATCAATTTCGCTGATTGGTAAATGCTGCCAAGCTGCACTGCCTGAAGTAGCAGAACCTACGCGTACACCATCAATCAAGACTAGAACATGATCGGACTCAGTACCACGCAAAAATACGGAGGTCTGCTTACCTAGGCCTCCATTATTAGCAATGTTAATGCCTGCAACGCCACGTAAAGCCTGCTCAATACTCTTCAGTTGTTTACGTTCAATATCTTGTCGAGAAATAATGGTACTAGAAACAAGTCGAGAATCTTGTTGGCTACGAGTCGATGTAACCGTAAGAGGAGTAAGAGCTAGAGTGTTATCAGCATAGGCTGATATGGGAAAAGTACTAAGTAAAAGAGGACTAACAATAAAAAATTTTTTCATAATTCCCTCTGCGCCGCCCGCGCAAAAAAGTGTAAATACACAGGGAGGAAATAGAAAACGAACAAACAGCAACAAAGGGCGATTCATTTCGTCCACAGCCCTCCGCTGCACCAAATAAATTTTCAGGCAGGTCTCCGGGCTCATAAGTATGGACTACTAAAATCATTACCTTCCCATGCAAAGCACAGTGGTTCTCGCTGATTTTAAACTTATTTACCGTTGCGGGGGCAGCGTTGGCATTGGCATAAAGCCGCACCAAACTTCCCTTTTAACCGTCAGGAGAGAGTGAACTTCCGTCAGGACCAGAAAATGAACGGCAGATTTTACGTTAAAAACACTAAAAAGCAACTAATTCTCATTAACAACTAAATCAAAGAAAAATTAAGTGTAGCAAGCTATAATACAAATACTAAATGGTACATAAAAGTGCTATAAAAACAGCTAACAAAAACCAACACCTATAACTTATGCACGCTGACTGGATCGCTTACTTAAATACGCAAAACCTATCTGAGCAATTACCTGCCAATGATCAGGCAACAATCGCGCCACTGAGCCATTTAGGCGTATTGTCAATAAGCGGTAAAGATGCTGCCACTTTTCTACAAGGGCAAACCACTTGTGACATTAAGGCTTTAGTTGATTCTGAGCCCAAGCTAGGGGCTTATTGCAATGCAAAAGGTCGCACCATTAGCACTTTTGTCATCATCAAGTTACAAGAAATTTATCAGCTGATTTTAACGGTTGATTTACTCGATACTGTTAGAAAAAAACTACAGATGTATGTGCTACGTTCCGACGTACAATTAACTGACCTAAGTGATGAGTTATGCATTATTGGTACGCACAATGTTGAGCTGACTGCGCAAGCGAACCTATATTCGTACCCGCAACTCGCTAATAGTTATTTATTTATCGCAGCACCTGAACAAACACAACAGTTCTGCACAGAGCTGCAAACAAAGCAATCAGCACTCTTGATTGATGCTAATACTTGGCTAAACTTTGATATTCAAGCAGGCATTCCTTGGTTATATGCAAATACAAGCGAAAAATTTGTCCCGCAAATGCTTAATTTAGATAAGTTAGAGGCGATTAGCTTTACGAAAGGCTGCTATACCGGACAAGAAATTGTTGCTCGCACGCATTATTTAGGGCAAAACAAACGCGCCATGTATCGCGCTAAGTGCATCACTAAAGCCAGCATTGACAAAGGTTGTAGTCTATTCGATCCAGAGGTTAGAGAAACAGATCTAGGCTCGGTTATATTAGCTGCTCATAACAACGACTCTACCCAGCTACTTCTTGTTTTAAAAGACCAAGCTATAACAGTAAAAAATCTACAGCTTAATAATCAAAATCACGATAAAATCATACTTAATTAAACGATAGCTAGGTTTTCTCGATACAAAATGATAACTGCATTCGTCAAAATCCTTCAACACATCAATCTACACAAAAATCACTATGCAATTTAAAAGTGTTAAAGATTTTCTGGTTCATGTACAAGCAGAAATAGATGCAAACCGCCTAATACTACCTACTTTGCCTGATATCGCTTTAAAAGTTCGCGATCTTGTCTCTAAAGGCGATGCCTCAGCATCAGAATTATCTAACATGATCATTACCGATGCTGCCCTATCAGCCCGTTTAATACAAGTAGCTAATAGCCCTTTATACCGTGGCACAAAAGAAGTAAAAAACATACAAATGGCTGTCTCTAGGTTGGGTAATAACACCATTAAAACCTTAATCACCAGCCTTGTAATGCAACAGATGTTTACCCCAACCTCTAAATTACTAGAAACGGAGTTTAAGAAAAACTGGGAAGCTAGTGTCAATGTTTCCTCTATTTGTCGCGCACTAGTTACTTTTGCTCCTCATTTAAATCCCGACGAGGCTATGTTAGCAGGCTTAATCCACCAAATCGGCAAGCTGCCTATTTTAATGCTCGCGGAAAATATCCCTGAATTCAGAGATAGCCCCACTCGCTTAGATAAATTACTGGAAAAAGCACACCCTCCTATTGGAAAGATCATTATGAATACTTGGTCTTTTCCTGATGAACTAAAAGAAGTCGCGTCTGAATATGTGAATTTTCAACGAGATTCAGGTCCTAAAGCAGACTATGTAGATGTCGTCCAAGTTGCCTTTTTACAAAGTATTGCCGGCACCGACCACCCTGCATGCCGTGTTGACTGGTCTACTGTTAAAGCTTTTGACAAACTTGGTTTAGCACCTGATTCAGATATCCTAGAAATAGAAGGGGTTTCTGAGGAAATTGAATTAGCCAACTCTTTGATGTCACTCTAATGAATACTGAAACCGCGCGGCGCTTTAGACGCTTAGGAACACTCACTATCTTTGCTGTTTACTTTGTTATTTTAGTGGGTGGTATTGTGCGTGCCTCAGGCTCTGGTATGGGTTGCCCAGACTGGCCAACATGCTTTGGACAGCTTATCCCTCCTACTAGCGAAGCCGAATTACCTGAAAATTATCACGAAATCTATTCTGTCGGCTATGCTAATACCGATTTCAATGTCGTTAAAACCTGGACAGAATATCTTAATCGCTTGACTGGTGTAACGATTGGTTTTCTAATTTTTTTAACGCTTTGGGCTTCCCGAGTGTATTTAAAAACCGATAAAGCGGTTTTCTATTTATCCTTATCCGTATTTTTACTGGTTGGCTTTCAAGGTTGGCTAGGCTCAGTAGTCGTTAAAACTCATCTACACCCACTGATGATTACCGCGCATATGTTGTTAGCGTTATTTATTGTCGCGCTTTTAATTTATGCCATTGCCCGATCACAAAATGACTCACTACGGCAGATTGATATTAGCCAACTACCCAGTCGTTTTAAAACTGTTCTAACGGTGGCTATGGGGCTTACTTTAACCCAAGTTGCTATGGGCACCCAAGTCAGAGAAGCCGTTGATTTAATTGCTGTACATCATAACTATATTGATCGTGAATACTGGCGTGACAGTTTCCCACTTATTTTTTATATACATCGTTCATTTTCAGCCATTATTTTATTTACCAACTTGTGGCTAGCTTGGAAGGTTTACCAATCCGTAAGCAAAAATAACCTATTACTACGCTTGGCTTACTCATTGGTCGGACTCATTATTACAGCGATTCTTGCAGGTGTATCTTTGGATAGATTAGGAATGCCGCCCATTGCTCAACCTATTCATCTATTAATGGCGAATTTAATTTTTGGCGTACAATTTTTTATCTTTATCTGTATTAGTTATGCAGCTAAAAAGCCTGCTGCTATAGCAGCATCTCAGACATAAAAGTCATTTAATAATTCGGCCCTGCATACCTTTGCGGGCTGAATCATATTAGTCTATAAATTTTGCTCGCATTAATATAATCTAAATATTATTCTTGTATAAATAGCCCATACAAATTTTCCCTAGGGACAAACCATGCTAAAAATAATTTTACGTTGGATACTGACTTTAATTTTTAAAGTCGAAGTTAAGGGTTTAGAAAATTATAAAAAAGCTGGTGATCGAGTGCTTATCATCGCTAATCACAGCTCATTTTTAGACCCTTTATTATTAGGTGTATTCTTACCAAGTAAAGTTACTTTCGCCATTAACACTCAAATTGCTAAACGTTGGTGGCTCAAACCTTTTATTAATTTAACTGGTTTTTTCCCAATGGACCCTACTCACCCATTATCATTAAAAAACTTAATTCACCATCTGCAAAAGCCAAGTAATACCGTCCTTTTCCCTGAAGGCAGAATTACTGTCACTGGCTCCTTAATGAAGGTTTATGACGGCACAGGAATGGTCGCGGATAAGTCAGGGGCGACTATTTTACCAGTACGTATTGAAGGTGCTCAGTTCACCCATTTTTCACGCTTACAAAACATTGTTCGCTTACGTTTCTTCCCTAAAATTACCCTACAAATACTACCGCCAACCAAAGTCACGGTAGCTAAAGAACTCAGAGGAAAAGAGCGCCGTCATGCCTGTGGTTTAGTGTTAACCGATATTATGACCGACATGATGTTTACCACGAGTCATTACCAACAGACGCTTTTTTCTGCTCTGATAGAAGCTAAAGGTATACATGGTGGCAAACATACCGTAGCCGAAGACTTAGACCGACAACCTTTATCCTACAACACGCTTATTACTCGCAGTATCGCGATCGGTAACGCGTTAACCAAGATTACGAAAAAAGGTGAAAATGTCGGTATATTTCTGCCTAATAGCACTAAAACGCTTAATGTCGTTTTAGGTTTGCAGTTATATGATCGTGTGCCTGCCATGTTGAATTATTCAACTGGTGCAAGCGGCATGACCTCTGCTTGTCACACAGCCCAAGTAAACACCGTATTAACTTCACGGCGTTTTATTGAACTCGGAAAATTTGATCAAGATGCTACGCAATTAGCCGAAAATTTAAACCTTGTTTACTTAGAAGATTTAGGTGAAAAAATCAGCGGCTTAGATAAACTAAAAGCCCTTATACAAGCAAAAACAATACACATATGGTATCCACGTGGCCAGCATAATCCTGATAGCCCTGCCGTAGTTCTGTTTACCTCAGGCTCAGAAGGTGCGCCTAAGGGCGTTGTTTTGTCGCATACCAATATCCTCGCTAACCATAAACAAGTTGCCGCGCGCATCAATTTTAATGCTCAGGATACTGTGCTTAATTTTTTACCTATGTTTCATTCCTTTGGTTTTACCGTTGGCACCATGCTGCCGATTATGAATGGCATGACCACCTTCTTTTACCCCTCGCCTTTGCATTACAGCATCATTCCTGAAATCGCTTACGATATTAATGCCACCATTATGTTTGGCACTAATACCTTCTTGGCGGCTTATGGTAAAAAAGCCCACGCGTATGACTTTTACAATATCCGTTATGTCGTTGCTGGCGCTGAAAAATTACATGACAATACGCGCAAACTTTGGGCTGATAAATTTGGTATTCGTATTTTAGAGGGTTATGGAGCGACCGAAACGGCCCCCGTTGCTGCTGTTAATACTCCCATGTTTTATAAAGCAGGGACTGTGGGCCGTTTACTACCCAATATGCAATATAAACTAGAACATATTCCTGGTATTGAAGGCGCTGGAAAACTACACCTTTATGGCAAAAACATAATGCAAGGCTATTTGCTTGCAGACAACCCAGGTAAATTAGTACCCCCCAGCTCAATCTATGGACTAGGTTGGTATGACACTGGTGATATTGCCCATGTCGATGAAGAGAGCTATGTCACCATTAAAGGGCGTAGTAAGCGTTTCGCAAAAATCAGTGGTGAAATGGTGTCTTTAACCGCAACCGAACAACTCATTACAGATATTTGGCCTGATACACAACATATAGTCGTCAGCATTCCTGATGAGAAAAAAGGCGAACAATTAGTTCTTATTACTACGCAAGAAAATGTCACTAATAAAGAGCTAATGCAAAAAGCAACAGGCATAGCTAGCATTAGCTTGCCTAAAAAATTCATCACGGTAGAAAAACTCCCCGTATTAGCCACAGGAAAAGTTAATTACCCTACAGCAACACAACTCGCACTTGATCATTTTACTAGCTTAGTTTCAGGCTAAAAAATGCCCCCTTTTAATTTGTGCACTACCCTTATTAAGCGCTTAAGCGCTTACGCGACCAGCCCACTTGGCTGCAGTCAGTTTCTGATGAGGAAGTCAATACGATGGGTGTACAAGCTTTCGCTCAAATGAAAGAAAACTAGCAACAACAAAAAAGACCTGGCGCGCCATCCTACCTCATGAAATACTTGGGACTCCTGTCGCCAGCGTGCATTCTCACTACGGAGCGACTCATATATGCCCCAGTTCGTCCTGCGTCCGCCTCAACTGCGTACAAAAGCCGCTACGTTAAAGTTACCTCAATGGCTTGACGACTGTCGGAATAACGTGTGCCTCCAGCGCCCCATTGCTATCGCAGTACACTTCGGATTGGCGACACAGCCCTGTCGCCTACTACGGTCTAAAAATCATCACTTCGCTAAGCCCCGCTTCCATACTTAAAAATTCAGCGTAACACCCAGAGTAAACTCACGCCCGCGTCGGTAGCTACGTGTCACCTCATCACCTTGCTTAACCAGCACTAAAGGATCGATCAAATTTTTCATTTTTATCTGCATGGACAACCAATTATTTATATCCTGATTAGCAATTAAGTCTAATTGATTAATGGGTTGTAAATATTTATCGGGCGCACCTAGTAAGCCGACAGAAACAATACTTTCAGCTACAAAGTTATACAATAAAGTTGCACGTGTCCCCCAGTCAGGATTGTCATAGCCAAACTGTAAATTAAAAATATGTGGAGAATGCCCTTGTAAAGGGCGATTAGTCGAGGTTTGCGCATCTGTACTCAACTCAACAGTAGACTGAGACCAAGTATAGTTACTACCGACATAAAACTCTTCCATACTTGGATCAATAAAGTCCAAATTTTTCAAAACTTCAACTTCAATCCCTAAAAGGGTTGAAGCATCTGCATTCTGGAATGTCAATAAGCCCGCAGAACCCGGCAAAGTCACTTTCTCAATCGGATTCATAAAGTCTTTATAGAAAAAGCCAAGCGAGAAGTTTTCACTAGCAGACATATAATACTCCCAACGCAAATCCCAGTTAGTAATATCAGTTTGCTTTAAATTAGGGTTACCAATCACTTCATCACCCGTATCTGGGTCGGTAAATGGCGCAGGCGATAACTCTCTAAAATCTGGACGAGAAATGGTCTGACTAAAACCAGCACGCAACTGTTGTTTATCCGTGATAAACCAAGTCGCAGCAACCGCAGGCAGCATATCTGTTCTATCAACTTCAGACCTAACTGATTCGCGATTAGATCCTGTAACACTGAAGGTCTCTACAAATTGCTCATTATCTTCCCAGCGCAAGCCCCCAGTAAGTCGAACATTATCAAAGAAGTTCATATCTAACTGACCGTAATATGAAATTAATGTCTGACCAGCATTGTAGTTATCTGTTGAGCGAGTGGATTCTCTAAGTTGAAAGCCATTCGGAGTAATATACTCAGGCTGCAAAATATCCTCTAAAGAAGCCTGCGAAAGCACAGCAGGATCACGAGCATCAGACCCTACAGGAATATAGGTATAACGCCGTATGGAAGATTCACGTTCTTTTTTCTGATGAATAAAACCACTGTTTAACGAGATTCCAAAATTATTATCAAACTCAAAAGGGAGTTTAGCATCCATCCGCCAG